>JADMIO011367059.1_pt1 | contig 63318 bp, 52 predicted proteins | sample 8958161 | NCBI WGS metagenome assembly JADMIO01 (sample SAMN16585339, study PRJNA669376) | soil metagenome | isolation source: Crop rotation soil | place: USA: Cullars Rotation, Alabama | collected 2011
AAATTGATGACCAGCAATTACACCCTCGCACCGAGTTGAGCAAGATTTATCAGCAACAGAAGAAATGGAAAGAGGCTGAAGACATCCTTTTGGAAAGCTTAGAAATTGATGACCAGCAATTACACCCTCGCACCGAGTTGAGCAAGATTTATCAGCAACAGAAGAAGTGGAAAGAGGCTGAAGGCATCCTTTTGGAGTTGTTGGATTTAGATAAGGAGAATTTGCAAGCACGCACCGAGTTGAGCAAGATTTATCAGCAACAGAAGAAATGGAATGAGGCTGAAGATATCCTTTTAGAAGCTCTGTTGTTAGACCCTGGAAATTACATTGTTTTAACAGAACAGGCATTGCTTTATAGACATTGGCAACGAGAGATAGAAGAAGCGTTACTTAAAAAAGAACTAAGCCAAAAATATAGGCGTACACTTGTCGCCAGTTTTGAAGCGAAGTCTGATAATATTCCAATACTGACGGAAATAGCGAATCTTTTCAAACAGAGGCGTCAGTATCGTGCTTCGATGCATTTCTTAGATTCAATCTCCAAAGTAAATCAATTCGACTTGGAAAATGTCCGCATTGAAGAGACTATTCACGGTTTTATGAATAACTCCGCAATGATTGCAAAGTGCCGTAAGAGAGGTGAGGAAATCGTCAAACATGACCCCTTTGTGAAATTTAGAGACCGGTTTGAACAACAGACAGTTGAGACTAATCCTGAACTAAAGCTAATTTCGGCTACTGAAAAGGGAAAATATAGATATCTCTATTCTACGAAGGAGAAATTTATCCAAAATATTGCGGGATTAAAAGTTCCCATCTTCTATAACGGAAATGTATACCGAAACCTAAGAAATAATGATGAGGTTTTCTATGGTGTGTACATCTACAAGGGCAAAGTGGTTGCAGATTGCATAGAACCTTTTTTTGGGAATGATGTAGACCTTATTAAGAGTATATGATTCCAAGCCCTGTAAAATCGGGATATGTTCAGGGTAATAAAAAGCCTTCCGCTGTCTTAAATCTCACCTTCAGGTTCCTATTCATAATTCAGCAATTTTTCCCCCTAGGAAGGTGCTCTGCTTTGGACCGGTAAGCTCTCCTTACTTCTAAATTTTGCCGTCCAGCAAGGGAACTCGCCGCTTTAACGTGCCCAGGCTACAGAGTGCCAACTGCTAGTGTTTTTCCGTTCAGGTAGGTTCTTCGTTCTCACAGTTAATAAGAGAACTTCACAGCCGGCCGTAACAACCACTAGTTTATTGGGCTTTGTACCTAATGCCGCAAGAACTATTCCTAGTGCATCCCACACACCTCCCTTATCATCCTATCCAACCCCAAAATCGATGTATTCACCTCGCCGTTCGCACCTTCCAAATAATGAGGGTTTACGCGTGAAAGCGTTTCATTTACAAAGATGGCAGGATGAACAAGCAGACCTTGTCGCATGGCCTCATGGGGTAAGGTTTCGTGATGATACTGGCAAATGCCACAGAGTTCCTTTCTTCTGCTAAAGATCAGTTAAACTACGTATTTAGAATCTGTTGGGTGGGGTTCCTTGAAGTGTTCCGAAGGACCACTTCAAGGCAAAGATCACGGATACCCGATTTCTAATCGGGCGGCATTATTTAATGCCTTGCAAGAGTCCTTGCCGTGGTCCCAATTAAGGAAGCTTTGCTTTCAAGCCACCATTGCAACCGATTTCGGAACGTGTAGTGGCCGACAGGATCGGTATTACCGTTTAATCCACTGCACACGAAGCGTACCTGACGGCACGCGTAAAAACTGGGGTTCCTTGAAGTGTTCCGAAGGACCACTTCAATGCAAAGATCACGAATACCCGATTTCTAATCGGGCGGCATTATTTAATGCCTTGCAAGAGTCCTTGCCGTGGTCCCAATTAAGGAAGCTTTGCTTTCAAGCCACCATTGCAACCGATTTCGGAACGTGTAGTGGCCGACAGGATCGGTATTGCCGTTTAATCCGCTGTACACGAAGCGTACCTGACAGCACGCGTAAAAACATTTCAATTATTTTTCTACCGGCGAAGTGTCCCGCTGGGACACGGGTGTGAATTTCACAGAACGTGCATTCTGCACGTGGGGAATTCAGATAATTGTTGGTAACGAAGACCGTATTTCACATGGTTATTTGTCAGAAGATGGCGCCATGTCCCTTAGGGACATTTCGTCGGTAGAACAACATCACACCCACAGATTTCAAACGTTCCGTTAGGAACGTCTCGTGTCCAACAGTGATTTTCAAAGGCCTACCTCCTTCCCATATCGTTTTTTAATCATAAATTAATTCAATTATGCGCCATAACCCGTTAGTTTTGAATGTTGCACAATTGTCATTGTGTAATTTTCTGTATTCAGCCCTGTTATTCTTCTTATGAAACAACATGCCGGATGGCTAATTTTATTATTTTGGTTCGGCAATGTCTTTTCACAAAGTACCTGCCCACCCAATATCGATTTTGAAGCTGGAGACTTTAGCTCATGGCAGTGTTCTATCGGGGATACTTACGTAGGTCCCGGCCCTGCTAACGTGATCAGGTTAAATAACTCTCAACCAACAGCCAACAGGCATAAGATCATGTCTTCGAAAGCCCAGTTGGATCCTTATGGCAACTTTCCGGTCGTTTGCCCCTTTGGTGGCAATTATTCTGTGAAACTAGGCAATGAAAATACAGGAGCTGATGCAGAGGGTGTTTCATACACTTTTACAGTTCCTGCCACCGTTGATACCTTTACTTTCACCTATTTCTATGCAGTCGTTTTTGAAGACCCGGGGCATGACGCTGTGCAGCAGCCGAGATTTTTCGTAACTGCTTACGAGGTAGCAACCGGAAACATTATTAATTGTGCGGCGTTTAACTACGTAGCTACCAGTTCTTTGCCCGGCTTCTACCGGTCGAGGACAAACAATGGCGTGTTGTATAAAAACTGGACTCCGGCATCGCTGCAATTTGCCGGCCTGATGGGCAAACAGGTGAGGCTGGAATTTAAGAACGCTGACTGCACCCTTGGCGGCCACTTCGGTTATTCATACCTCGATGTAGCCAGTGGGTGTACGAACATTTTGGCAACTGCTCCATACTGCATACAGACGAACAGTCTTACTCTCAATGCCCCTTACGGATTTCAATATTATACATGGTTCAATAGCGATTACACACAGGTTATGGGAACCACTCAAAGTATCACATTATCTCCGCCGCCTGCCACTACAGGTTCTTTTTGGGTCGATGCCGTTCCTTATCCCGGTTTTGGTTGCAGGGATACATTCGAGGCCAAGGTAAAGCCGCTCTCTATTCCGCCATTAGCCAACTGCCCCCCCGATTTTTATTTTTGTAAGAACCAGAGAAATGCATCCATCGACGCCGTGGCCGATAGCGGGAATGTTTATGTGTGGTATGTTGGCGACTCTACTTCCGCCGGCAGCGAATATCCGCCTGTCATCAATACAAGTGTCACCGGGGATTTTACCTATTATGTTGCGCAAAAACAACTTTTTGGGTGCGAGGGTTATCACAAAAAAGTGGTCGTTCATATTGTCGGTTTTTCAAACTCGGCGATCACCGTTGACAGTGCATCACAATGCCTGGTCGGTAACCAGTTTCACTTTACAAGTGCGGCAAGCAGCCAGGCTAACATCACATACAGGTGGCAGTTTGGTGATGGTGATACGCTGGTAACCCACCTGGATAGCACTGTAGGCCATCGTTATAATACGGACGGTACCTTCCATGTGGTATTAAAGGCGAACTACTTTGATAAATGTACATCCGTTCAAAATATTTCTGTTAATGTAGTGCCTCCGCCAATTGCTGGTTTCAGCTTTAATACGCCTGTTTGCGAAAAGCAAACAACGGTAAACTTCACCAATACCTCGCACGTTTCCAGTTATACATCTACGATCAAAAGCTGGTTATGGAATATTGACGGACAATTGTCAAACACGCAAACGCCTCCATCATTTATCCCGGCTACCGGCAACCCTGTTATTGTAAAGCTGTTTGTAAAAACATCCGAGGGCTGTTCATCTGACACAGTTACCAAAGTAATAACAGTGCAACATCAGCCGAAAGCCTTCATTAATGTGCCGTCTCCGTTGTGTTCATCAGAAACCCTGGCATTTACCGACGGGTCGTTTTTTACATCGGTTGTCAATAATGAAAAGGTGAATAAATGGACCTGGACAATCGATGATACAAGCACCTGGAATGCCAGTAATGTTAAGCTAGCGCTTGATACCGGAGCTCATAAAATAAGGTTGCATGTTGAGAGTAGCTTTGGTTGTAAAAGCGATACCCTGGATACGATTATTTATGTGCACAGGAAACCAAATCTTTCAGTGGCCATAAACGATTCATGCGTAAAACAGGTGATCCGGTACAGTGTAAAGGACAGTTTTAACCTTGTCGAAAGCTGGTACTGGAACTTCAATACCGGCTATCATGCTGCCCCTGGCAACGTTACCCAGTACTATGACGGGGCTGGTGATCATCCTTTTTCTGTTATAGGAAGTACAGCTGATCATTGCAGCGATACCGTCGTCAGAAATTTCCATATTTATGATAACGTTGCCTTCGCCGGACGTGATACGCTGGTAGCATTTGATCAGCCTGTTTACTTAGATGCAAATGGTTATGCAGGTGAAAAATACCTGTGGCAACCTGCAACAGGATTGAACAGCGATACTGCTGAAAACCCTGTTGCAACCTACAAGCACGATGTGCTTTATAAATTGCACAGTGTTACCAAAGAAGGTTGCGTACTCGATAGTAAGATATTCATTAAGCGATGGGCAGGTCCTGCATTATATGTGGCTACGGCATTTACCCCTGACGGGGATCGTTTAAATGATGTGCTGCATGTATTTCCGGTCGGGATAAAACAGTTTAAGCATTTTTCTATTTACAACAGGCAAGGCCAGTTAATCTTCAGAACGACTGACGCCTTAAAAGGCTGGGATGGAACCTATCAAAGCCACAGGCTCGGCAACGAGACCTTTGTCGTTATAGCTGAAGCGATTGATTACAGGGGCAATCCATTAATGTACAAAGGCACTGTAGTGCTGATGAGATAGCACCTCGATTCCTCGGTGTGACAAAAAATCGTTGCGAGGAACGAAGCAAGAGAGTGGAGAATAGCGAAAGGAAAAAACGTCATTGCGAGGAACGAAGCAAGAGAGTGGAGAGTTTCTGGAACTGCTGAAACCTATTGAAGCCTTACGGGAAAAACCAGGTTATTAAACCCGTTCATACCACCCATGAATAAAAAGCTCTGTCACTAAGGCGTATTTGGTTTTTCTTTGCTGAATGCCTGAACAACACCTTTCACATAAACACTCAGGGACTTTATTTATAGCAGCGTTTGCGGGACTCTATATTATCTGGGGTTCTACCTACCTCGGCATCCTGATAGCCATCGAGACGATCCCGCCTTTTATGCTGGTAGCTTCAAGGTTTATCCTGGCCGGCGGGATTTTGCTGGTATGGCGTCTTGCGAAAGGAGAGAGTCTTCCATCACGAAGATCTGTCGGTATCATTGCAGCGTCAGGTATTTTGATGTTATTTGTTGGGAATGGTGCTGTCACCTGGTCGGAACAATATGTGCCGAGTGGTTTGGCAGCCATTGTAGTGGCAACTGTGCCGTTATGGTTTATTTTACTTGATAAACGTCAATGGGCATTTCATTTTTCAAATAAGCTGATCGTTATAGGTGTTTTGATCGGCTTTGGCGGCGTGATCCTGCTTTTTTCAGGTAAGGATGTCGCGTTTTCTGCAGACCGGATGAAGCTTGCCAGTTTTGGCGTGCTGATCATCGGCACGATCAGTTGGGCGACTGGTTCACTCGTTTCAAAATATAAAAAAGTTGACGGATCCACAACCATGAGAGCAGCACTGCAAATGCTGGCTGCCGGTATCCTTGCACTATGCTTCGCTTTTCTCAGGAAGGAACACCATGGGTTTTCCATCGCAGATGTTTCGATGAGATCGATGCTGGCATTGCTTTACCTTATCCTGTTTGGTTCAATAGTCGCCTATATTTCCTACATATGGTTGCTTAGCGTAAAACCACCTTCCATCGTGGGAACGTACGCCTATGTAAACCCGGTGGTTGCTGTGCTGTTGGGCTGGTTCGTCGTGGGTGAAGCCATCAGCGCCGGGCAGGCGCTGGCATTGGCAGTGATCCTTACTGGCGTAATACTCATCAGTTTTCCAAAGGCTAAAGGCGCCTGACCCGGCGAATCCTGGCTTACCTTTACCGGTAAATTCTATTAACTGAATTGTATGTCTTCCGTCACTAAAACAGAACCGGTTTTTCACACAGCAACCGCCTTCGAAACGGAAACGCTTATCACTACCGAGCGCTGCACGATCGTTCATATCAATTATTATGGCTTCAGCGCCATCCGCATCTGGCCGACCACTTTTCTCATCCAGCAAAACGGCGAACGCAAAAAATTGCTTCACGCTTTTAACATTGCCATGTATCCGGATTGGAAGATCGTTGAATACGGTCACCGTTTTACGCTCTTGTTCGAAGGCCTCGACCGGGACTGTATCACATTCGAACTACTGGAAGATATCCCGGAGCCTGGCGGATTTCATCTCAAAGATTTCGTGCGGAATGATACAGACGTCTATTGGGCTGAACTGAATGATTAATTTCCTGTAAGGAATTTTCTCCTGCTGCGTCTGTACAGGAAATCATGTACATGAAGTCATTTTCTTTATTGCCGGCTGCGTTTCTTTTCTCTGTCCTTTTGGTTTCGGCCCAGCCGGGAAAGAGAAAGGACCATTTCAACCTGCAAAGCAATGGCCTCGCCCTTGCGGGCTATGACGCAGTCTCATACTTCAGTGAATCAAAAGCCCGTGAAGGCGATAAACGCTATTCTGTTTCGCACGATGGCGTTTTATATTATTTTTCCAGCGAAGCCAATAAGAAAAAATTCCTTGCCAACCCATCAGCCTTTGAGCCGCAATACGGTGGCTGGTGCGCCTATGCCATGGGTTCCTCCGGCGAAAAGGTTGATGTCGATCCGGAGACTTTTAAGATCGTTGATGGCAAACTCTATCTCTTCTATAATCGTTTCTTCAATAACACACTGAAGAGCTGGAATAAGAATGAATCATCTTTAAAACTAAAAGCCGATGAAAACTGGTCGAAGATCTGCAGGTAGGGTTTCCCTTTTGTTTTTGATCGGCCTGTTGTGCTGGCAGGCAGAACTTTCTGCGCAGGGATGCAGTGATGCAGGATTTTGTTCAATAGGCGCTAACAGCCTTGAAAAGTCTGCGATGGAAAAGTCATTGACAAATGAATTGAAATTCACTACATCCTTCGGAAGCGGCGATGAACATGTCCTTGTACTTGCGCCTGCGCTGGAGTATAAATTGAATTTGTCATCCCATTGGCAATTGCAGTCAAAGGTCACTGTTAATTACGCCAGCGGTGAGCTTGCCGGTGTTGCCGGTTTGGGCGATTTTTTTGCGTCAGCAAAATATGCCCGGCAGGTTTCAAAAAAATGGACGCTTGCATTTTCTGCAGGAGGGAAATTCCCGCTGAACCAGGGTAACCTGAAGGAGAATGGTTTGTCATTACCGATGCAATACCAAAGCAGTCTTGGCACGATAGACCTCATCGGTGGACTTGCCCTGTCATCTGAAAAATGGCAATTTGCATTCGGCTGGCAGCAGTCATTATCGGGGCGTAACCGGAATAATTTTCTTCCTGTATATTGGATGAGCAAGGATGCGATGCGTTACCCGCCATCGAATGATTTCAATCGCAGGGGCGACCTCCTTGGACGTGCTTTTTATTCTTTTAAAGCAGGAAAAAAACTAAGTGTCGATGCCGGCCTGCTGGCTGTTTATCACCTGGCAGAAGACACATATATCGATGCCAATACAAGCCTGCAACCCATTCCGTTGAAGGGTTCCAAAGGATTTACAATAAACGTTACCGGCGGCCTCGAATACAAGCCAAAGGAACGGTTATCCTATTCAATTTTATTTGGTGCACCCGTCATTGCCCGTGATCTGCGGCCCGATGGCCTGACCCGGAAATTCGTGGTGACACCTGGTATCAGTTTCCATTTTTAAAACCATCATTATGAAGAACATAATTTTTCTGGCACTCATGATCGCCCTGGTCTCCTGTTCCAAAGAAACCAATGCGCCGGATACTTCATTGAATGAAAACGTCGACACGGCATCAGTTGTCGTTGCAGCAGGCATGTTTGAGAACGGGCCTTTTGGCATGGTGACCGGTAGCGGAAAAATATTCCGCAACCATGCCAACATGTATTCAGTTGTACTCGACAGTTTTATGACCAGTAATGGTCCCGACCTGTATGTCTACCTGTCGCAGGAAAAAATGCCGGTCAATTTTATCGAAGCCGGAAAACTGAAAGCGGTTGCAGGCAGGCAGGTATATGAACTCAGCAGTATGCCCGACCTGTCGTCATACCGCTATGTCTGTATTCACTGCAAGGCTTATAATCATTTATTCGGCTTCGCCGAATTGAAATAATTCCAATCAAAAAAAACAAAATAATGCGGAAGACTATACCGGCGCTTGTCGCAGCGATCATTTTTACAATTACGGCCAATGCGCAACAGCCGGAGATATTTATTTCAAATGGCGCGGCCGTTGGTGGTTATGATGTTGTCGCTATTTATAAAGAATCCAAATTGATCAAAGGCGATAGCCTGGACAGTTATGACTGGAAGAATGCAAAGTGGATGTTTGCCACCCGTTCTAACCTCGATAGTTTTATGGCTTCGCCGGAAAAATATGCACCGCAATACGGCGGTTATTGCGCCTATGGTTTATCGCGTGGGTACAAAGCACCCACGGAAGCCGATACATGGACGATCATAGAGGGGAAGATTTATTTCAATTACAATAAAAAGGTCAAAGAAACCTGGATGAAAAATACACCAGCCTACATCCGCGAAGCGGATAAAAACTGGGAGATAATAAAGCTGTTGTAATAAACGAAATTTAGCCGAAGACAATTTATAATGAGTTGTGCTCCCAAAAATGCAAATCAGCAGCAGATATTTACCATTGAAAAGCTCTTACAAATTTTGACAGCAAGTGGTTACTTCGCATCTATGAATTTAAGATCTATTCGCTCCTTCCACCAGCAGTCGGATAAGGGACATCAGCCGGTTGGCTGCCGAGCGTATTGCGAAGGCATTCAGAAACATTGCGCAGCAGTTTCTGAAACAAGCGGGTGGAGTCCCGTTCCGTACTGCGAGGCCCAGCGGCCTGAGCAAAATTGACCGCCCTACCAGTCTGTTGGAATAAGTAAGAATTCACCGTAGTATGGCAAAACCAAGAACAACATGTTAATGTATATTTACGGCGTAACAAGAGGATGATAAACAGCGAAAAGGAGAAGCAGTTCCGCGAGTGGATGCAGGTCTATGCCGACCTGTTGTATACCTATGCCATGCAACGTGGATTTGGTGATGACAATGCAAAGGACCTGGTGCAGGAAACTTTTATGACCGCCTGGCGTAATGCCGGTTCCTACCGCCGGGAAGTGTCACCTAAGAACTGGCTTTTCATCATTCTGAAAAGCAGGATCACCGATCACTATCGTAAAACAGCCAGCCGGCCTGAAATTGAATCTATCGAAAAGGAATACAATGATCATCGTTATTTTGATAAATCGGATCATTGGGACAAGGACGCGTACCCGGCCGGCTGGCATGTGGATATCGACAACAGAACGGAAACCCGGGAATTCTACAATGTACTTTCGAAGTGCAGGCAAAAGCTCAAAGACATACAACAAAGCGTCTTCGTGATGAAGTATATCGACGACCTGGAGAGTGAGGAGATTTGCAGGCAGTTGAGCATAACCACTGCAAACTATTGGGTTATTATTCACCGCGCCAAGGTGCAGCTCCGGGCCTGCCTTCAGAAAAACTGGATAGATCAATAGATATGAAAACAAACATTACCTGTAAAGAAGCCGTAGGTCTGATCCTGAAAAAGGAGGAAGGAAATGTTACATTCCGGCAGCAGGTTTTGTTATGGAAACATTTCGCAGCCTGCAGCCTGTGCAGGTTATTCTCAAAGCAAAACAGCATGATCAATAAAGCAGTCGCAAAATCTCACGATCACGCAAACCATGTGCTTACACCTGAATCCAAAGAAGAGATCTTACAGGCGGTGATACAACAGCCTGGAAATAATTAACTGATCAATTTAATATGCGCCTTATTGGCTTTAAACATCTCGCCTGCTTCGCGGCGGGTGAGGTAGGGAAGTTTGTAACGGGAGCGGTTTATTTTACTTATCCGGTACATAATATCCCAATGCCTCGTGATCTCCTTCCAGCCGAACCAGATACTGTGTTTCGGATCGTAGATATGTGCAGGTTCACTGCCTGCTCCATTTAATTCAATGATGAAAAAGTTTATTCCCTTGCCGAGATCGTCCCAGTTATCATACCTGATATCTAGGCGACCAAAATAGAAGCCCGGGATCTGCATGAGCAATCGATCGATAGTTGACTGCAACAGGGGATTATTGTCTGAAGTGATGTCGATGAATTTTGCACCACGGCAATGGTTCCCGAAGGGCACCAGAACCTTTTCCATTCCCTTCGGTAAAATTTCTTTCAACGCTTCGCCATATTTCTTCTGAAGGGAATTCCATTGCAACAGGTAACGATCGTTTTGTTTCAATAATTGTTCTATGGAATGTTCACCATCACCGGTCACGGTTAATAATTCCTTTTTTGTAATACCACTAATATGGCCGCGGGCTTCGCCGGGATAACGGTACCAGAACAGGCCAATCTCATTGGTATAGTGAATGTATTGTTGTAAGAGGTAATCGACCTTTGATTTATGGTGATAGTCCCTTAACTCCATTGCGTCAGCAATAAGGGTTACCGACATTCCACGAAGCCCGATATCGGGTTTTGCGATCAGTGGAAAGCTGAGAGAATTCTTCTCCAGTCTTTTGTCAATGTCAGTGATGTTTTCCCCGGCTGATAAAAAAATCGTGGCCGGGTAACTGTGGGGCGGAAGGATGTCATAGATATCCCTTTTACTTTCCATTAAAAAGCCGCCGTACTTTATACCGGGATTGGCGGCATTGAAAAAGAAAAAAGAGCGGGCTTTGAGCGCCAGCCAGGCCCAGTAAAGATATACAGGACCGTATACCAGGTGAAACGGCCAGTATTCCCAATGACGAAGCCTTATAAAAAATCTTTCCAGGAACATTCTTATTCGGTGTTGGCTTTCAAGCCCATCGATATTTCACAATCACTGTTCTGTTGTACATCCCGGTATCGCATGATCATACCACCGGTGTTAATTTCAACAGAAGTGATACTGACAGTAAACACAGTATTGTTTCGATTCATTAATAGACCATTGTGCCTGTCGCCTTTTCCTGCAGTGGTATGAAAGAGCCAGGTATCCTTTATGGAGGGCCGGGGAATTTCTGCCTGCCAATCCCTGAACCATAATTCTCTTTGTCGCCGTGTATCCTCCGGGTATAGTGTTGACGAAGACCAGATATGCGATAACGAGGCTTTCAAATTCTGCAGGTGAAGTTGTTTTTCGTCCCATGTAAACCGGAACAATTGGCTTTGATAATACAGGACCAGGGTAAATGGTTCAATGCCATGACAATTATAACATTGCATTTCGTAAAGCGGATCGGTGCTTTGGAGAATCGATGGAATGATCAATCCACGGCTTTGCCGGTAGGGTGGATGCGAAATATGCTTTTCAAATGCTCCGTTTAGCAAAACGGCACAGGCGCCATTTTCATTAGCCCCTATCCACGTACCGCCGGCACTGGTGTCCTTTGGATATAGCATAGCCGTGTGATGATCATGATAGATCATTGGCGGAATGGCGACAGGCCTGGTATGTCTTTCATCGCGGTTACTGGTGATCATCACACCTTCACGCAAGGGAATAAAACTCACTGTGCACATGCTTTTTTGTATTTCAATGTAGATGAAGCTACGCCAAAGCTGCCAGGCAACTGCAACGGTGTGAGGTATTGAATGCCAACCCTGATCAGGGCAAGGTGATGCACGGCATGCTCGACATTATAAACGAGCTCTCTTGTATAGGTAGTATTGATCAGCAAGGGCTCTCCGTCATTTCCATAATTACAAACCAATAACAATGTTTTTTCTTCTTTTACGCTATCGGTAGCGAGGGTTTTCAGTTTTTCAATGGCGGTCTTACGGTGGTTTTCCACAGCTGTGTCGCGAATACGATTGTCGTAATTCACCTCGCCTGTTTCATAGCCGGAAAATAACTGGTCGAAAAGGCCGGTGATGTGGCGAACATGCTGACCAATGGTTGCACTATTGATGAATGCCACCGGTTGTGTATACACTTCGTCGGAAAGGTTGTTAAGTGCTTCGACGAGTTGAGCGGCGACATGCTTCAGTTCATAGATTACGTGCATAAAATGATTTCTTGAGAATGTTTAGTGAGAGGGAGCCAGTTTCCCTGGCAAGTAACGGGCAAATTGCCCACGCTGCATGAAAACCAGGACCAGGCAGGAAGTGAACACAATAAGGCAATAAGCAAACAACAGCCCTCCGTCATTTTTCACTTCTATACCCAATACAAACAGGTGCGACAACAGGGCTCCTGACATAAGGCCTGTCCCCAGCACGGCGCCGAAGGCTGAAGTGCGGGGAACAAGTATAAGCAGTGATGCCACCAGTTCCATTACACCAGTAAGTATCCTGCCCCATGGCTCCACGCCGAGCGTTGAAAAAATATATACGGATTCATCCGATGCAGAGAATTTGTAAAATAATGTCTGCAACATGATCAGGGCTGCAATCAAACGCAGCACCCATAAGATGTAAGTCCGGGCCATAACTGTTTTTGCAATACAGACGGATGGGCAAATCAACCCTTACAAGGTTCCTAAAAAATAACGCTTAAAAATTAATCCCGGAAGAAGAATGCTGGATATTGATGAACTGGTCGAAAACATGGGAGATGGCAAAATAGATCCGGTCGGGATAAAAGACTGATGATGTCAACATCAGGTAAACGCTGGCAAAGAACAGCAGGTAACGGCTCAGCCTGTTTTGCCTCTGCTTGATCCGCCTTTTTTTATTGTTGTCGGTAAAGACAATATTTACCTGTGGGTACATCAGGAGATAATAGATCTTGTCGGTTTTTTCGCTGTGTATGAAAAACAGGATGATCTTGTAGCAGATCATCAGGGCGAGGAAAACCACGCCGGCGAATGTGAAACCAAAAACGATCTGGTCGAGCATAATGGGTTAATCCAATGCCCTGAAGTACCATAGGGTTTATGCAAGTCAACAAGGTCATAAACTTCCTCAAAAATATAAAGTACACAGGGCAAGGAGCGTGGTAAAAGTAAATACCGTTATACTTATAAAAAAATTAAGATTACATTAAAGCGTTGACTGTGTATATCATGTGCATTGCAGGAAGGAAAAAGTCAAAAGGAAAAAGTCGAAAGGAAAAATTGAAAGTTAAGAGGCAAAAAAATATAAAGTACGGGGAATTTGGTATTTCAGTTGCAAATTTCCACTGGTTTTAATGGGTTATTGTTACTTAAGAAAAGTTTAAGCAATTTGCGCCGGAATGTGCAATGTTTGCACGCTGAAAAAAATGGAACTATGGAATGGTTAGTCGCCCTTGTTACGCTTGTACTTCTTGAAGTCGTTTTAGGATTGGATAATGTTATTTTTATTTCGATAGTTGCGGCTAAGTTACCCGAACACCAGCAACAGAAGGCAAGACGGCTCGGCCTGGTCCTGGCCATGTTTATTCGCCTCGGCTTATTGGGGATCATTACCTGGATACTTCGACTGGAAGGCAGTCTTTTCAGTGTCTGGGGAAACGAGATTTCGGGAAAGGACCTGATATTAATGGCAGGTGGATTGTTCCTGATGTACAAGAGTGCAACAGAGATCCATCATAAAATGGAGGGTGAAGACGGCGATGCCACAAAAAATATAAAAGGAGTGACCTTCAGCGGCGTCATCGTGCAGATTTTGATTCTCGACATCGTTTTTTCAATTGACTCGATTATCACGGCCGTAGGCATGGTAAGCGAATTGTGGATCATGTGTACTGCCGTTGTGATTACCGTAGGTATCATGTTATTTGCGTCAGAGCCGATAAGCAAATTCGTCAATAAACATCCGGCTTTTAAGATGCTTGCATTGAGCTTCCTGCTGTTGATCGGCGTTTCGCTGATAGGCGAGGGGCTTGACCTGCATATTCCGAAGGGATATATTTATTTCTCGATGGCATTTTCACTTTTAGTGAATGTGCTCCAGATCCGGATGGCCAAAAAGGCCAGGCCGGTTCGTACGCACGAACATTACAGGCATGAAGAAGCACGTGCGACGGGGAATGAGGAGTAGAGTATCAAGTATCAAGTATTAAGTATTAAGAATGCGACCACCCATTGGGCTTCCAAATGAGGAGTAGAGTAGCATGTATCAAGTATCAAGTATCAAGGATTAAGAAAGGGACCGCCCATTGGGCTTCCAGTTGCAAAACAAATATCAGGAGAGCGTCCGATACAAATTTGGGTTTTGGAATCTCTGCATATGCGGGGCAGGCGCAGATGAATTATGATCTCGTGAAGATTGATTAAGATGATGTCCGTCGCTCCTCTATCTTACGTTTCACGTCTGCCGTCTCCCGTCTCCAAACTCCAAAGGCAGACGCTTCGTTCTGCAATGAGACATTACCGCCCGCCCGGACGACGACAGTCGGACAGGCTTTGCGCAATCGTCTCAGTTCCCGCCTCCAAACTCTACATCCCCTTCAATTCACTTACGACCTTTGTCATTGTTGCCTTGGCGTCGCCGAAGAGCATGAGGCAGTTGGGATAGCCGAATAATTCATTATCGATACCGGCATAGCCGGCGCCCATGCTTCGCTTGCTGACGATTACAGTCCGGGCCTTGTCGGCATTGAGGATGGGCATACCATATATAGGACTGTCAGGGTTTGAACGGGCTGCCGGGTTCACCACATCATTGGCACCGATGATCAGCGCCACATCTGTATTGGCAAATTCATCATTGATGTCATCCATTTCCACCAGTTTTTCGTAGGGGATATTAGCCTCGGCCAGCAATACATTCATATGCCCTGGCATTCGACCGGCAACGGGATGGATTGCGAACTTCACTGTGGTCCCTCTTTTTTCCAACAGGTCGGTAAGTTCACGTACCACGTGTTGTGCCTGTGCTACGGCCATTCCGTAGCCGGGTACGATGATCAACGATGAAACGGTATCAAATAACATCGCTGTTTCTTCCACGCCGATTTCTTTTATTACTATGTCACTACCTCCTTTTTGAGCGATCCCACCGGATGCTTTCTGGCCAAAACTGCCGAGCAATACATTCGTTAGCGAACGGTTCATCGCCTTGCACATGAGAATGGTAAGCAGTGTTCCTGCAGCACCAACAAGAATACCACCGGTGAGCATCACCTGGTTATGGTATAAAAACCCGCCGCAGGCTGCCGCCACACCGGTAAATGAATTCAATAATGATATCACCACGGGCATATCGGCTCCGCCGATAGGTAAAACAAAGAAAACACCGTAGACAAGCGCCAATATAAGCGTTGCATAGAAGCAGATCAATCCAATGTAAATTCCTGAAGTGTAAGCAATCAGCACCGTTCCAATAACTATGGTGAGTACGATAAAATTCAACACCTGCTGTCTCTTAAAAGAAAGATCTTTTACGCGACCGCTCAGCTTGCCCCAGGCGATCACACTACCGGCGAAAGAAATACTTCCGATCGTCATACTTGCGCCGATGATGGTGAAAAGATCGAACGGAATGATCTCGTAAAGGCGTGCGCCTGTCATGTGCTTATGCACTTCATAAACATGCTGAAATTCCAGGACGGATATCAGCATAGCGCAGGCGCCACCCATGCCGTTGAAGAGACTGACCATCTCCGGCATCGAGGTCATTTTTACTTTGCCCGCTGCAATGGTCCCGATAACGGAACCGAGTACAATGCCCCCGAATATCCAGGCATAATTACCGAGGCGTTGCCCGTCGACTTCGTATAAAAAAATAGTTCCGAAGATGGCGATTGTCATGCCGAAGGCTGCCACCAGGTTACCGCGTTTCGCGGTCTTCGGGTGCGACAGCATATTAAGCCCGAGGATAAATGTAACCGATGCAATAAGGTATATCAGCGAAAGTGCATTCATAAAAGCAGCTTGATTTATTTTGTTGGTTTTTTCTTTTTGCTGAACATGGATAACATCCTGTCCGTTACCACAAACCCGCCCACTACATTAAGTGTACCGAGCACAACAGCGATGAAACCGACGATGAGACCCGCATAATTATCGGGCTCCACTTTACCGATCACGATAATGGCGCCGAGCAATACCACGCCATGTATGGCATTGGCACCGCTCATCAGCGGCGTATGCAAAACACTCGGCACCTTGCCGATGACTTCCACGCCAACAATGATCATCAGGATAACCACATAGATCATTTGTTCATTGGCCGCAATCCAGCCAAAGACACTTTCCATAGTTTTTTATTTATCTCAATGAATTAGAAACAAATTGCATCATTAATCCGCACACGTATGCAGCATACGTTCCCACGGCATAGCCGAGAACCGCCAGTAAAACCCCTACCGGGGCTAAATACTTATTAAAAGCTGCCGCAACGACCGGTGCCGAAACCGGTCCGCCAATATTGGCCTGGCTGCCTACTGCCACAAAGAAATAAGGCGCCCTGATCAGCCGGGCAACCAACAATAACACCGTAATGTGAATGATGATCCAGGCCGCACCGACAAGGAATAGCGGTGGATTATCAAGCAATGCACCAAGATTCATATTCATACCAATACAGGCAACGAGGAAATATAAAAATAAACTTCCCATATCGGCTGCACCATAGCGTTCAAATTTCTTTGCCTTCGAAAAGGATAGTGCCAGCCCGCCCAGTGTTGCAAAACTCACCAGCCAGAAAAAAGGACTTGTCAATGAATATTTTGACGAGCCTGGAAATTGCTCAGCAAAAAAGGGAGCGATCACATCTGCCAGTGCATGCGAGATTGCCGTAATGCCAAAACCAATGCCGAGAAGGATCATCCATTCTTTTGTTCCTGACTTTTCCTTTTCGGCCTGTTTGTCCAGTTGTTCCATTTTGGTTTCAAGCGCCGTGATCGAAGAACTGTCCGCTCGCAACCATCTATTGATCCTCGTATTATACCTGCAACCATAAAGCAATATGGCCATCCATATGTAACTTACGAGTACATCAATAGTGACCATCTGGCCGAAGAGATCTTTGCTGGCTCCGAAGATTTCCAGCATCGCTGCCTGGTTGGCACCTCCGCCTATCCAGCTTCCTGCAATTGTTGCTAAGCCACGCCAGGTTTCTTCACCATTAGAGGTCAGTATGGGAGGGTAAATTTTTCCGGCCATAAACAAAACGACCGGCGCACCGATCATCACGCCGAACGAAGCAGCGAAGAACATGATCAGTGACCTGGCACCCAGTTTTTTCAACGACCTGATGTCGACGCCAAGCGTAAGTAATACGAGGCTTGCCGGCAAAAAATACCTTGAAGCCACCGGGTATAATTGGGATTTTTCTCCCGATACGACATGAAATGTATTCAGCAATGCAGGAAGAAAATAACAAAGCAGGATAGGAGGAACGATGTTGTAAAATCCCGCCCATTTCTTTGAAGATGAAGTGATAAACACAACAGCAAGGATCATGAATAACATGCCCAGGACAATTGCATCATTGGTCACTAATGGTTGCTTATCCATTCTGTGCAACCGGGTTTTTATTCAATATCTCTTTTGTAAAAGCATGAACCAATTCTCCTTTATGTGTAATGAGACTGCCTTTGGTTATCTCTTCTTCCATGTCCCATTTAAAGCCGTCTTTGGTGGCGAGATGTAACAAAAATGTGCTTATATTTTTTGCATAAAGTTCACTCGAATTGGTGGCAACGAGAGCAGGTATATTGGCTTCGCCGATGATGGTAACACCATTTTTCACCACGGTCGCGTTCCATTCGCTCAATGAACAATTGCCGCCGGATTCAACTGCCATGTCAACGATCACCGAACCGGGCTTCATGGTTTTCACCATTTCTTCCGTCACTAGTACCGGGGCTTTCTTTCCCATAACCAATGCAGTGGTGATCACAAGATCTGACTCTGCAATATGTTTGGAGACGAGTTCCTTCTGTTTTTGCAGGTATTCTGCAGAAACTTCTTTGGCATAGCCGCCTTCCGTTTTCACACCTTCACCCTGCACTTCAAGGAAGCGGCCGCCGAGGGATTCAACCTGTTCCTTAGTTTCAGGACGCACATCTGTTACCATTACTACGGCGCCAAGCCGTTTGGCTGTAGCTATCGCCTGCAGACCGGCAACGCCTGCACCGAAGATCAGGACCCTGGCGGGACTGATCGTACCGGCGGCTGTCATCAGCAAAGGAAAAATTTTTCCAAGCGCATTGGCGCCGATCAAGACAGCTTTGTAGCCGGCAAGGTTTGCCTGTGAACTCAGTGCATCCATTTTCTGCGCTCTCGAAATACGCGGAACCGCGTCCATCGCGAAAGTGGACAATTGTTTTTTATTGGCTGCCTCAACCAGGGTGGGAACTGTATAGGCATACAGAAAGGAGATCACTGCGCTGCCGGGTTTCAACTGGTTCAACTCTTCCTCTGTTGGTGCATTTACTTTGAGCAGGATATCGCTTTCGGAGAGTATGGATTTCTTATCATTTGAGATAATTCCGCCAGCCTGTCGGTAGGCATCATCTGTAAAGCCGGCACCGTTACCCGCGGAGGATTCAATAGTGCAGGTAAAACCTGCTTTGATTAAGCCTTTCACCACGTCAGGGGTGAGGGCGACACGCCTTTCGGGTACTTTGGTTTCTTTGACTACAGTCAGTTTCAAAATATATTAATGGGTTTTTAAGCGTGCTAAAGATAGAACATGACGTCTTGATTTAGCTTCTTTGAATCTAATAAATGAAGAGGGCTGACGAATTTGTTAATAACCCGGCCTGGATCGCTGCATTAAGAGCGAAAAGCTGCCTTTGAATCAAATGCCCGCCGAAAATTCCTTCCCATGATGGGAAGGCTTGTAAAAAAAGCGAAAAAGTATTATATTTATCTCCATATTTGTGATCCTTATGAAACGAAATATACACCTGCTGCTTTGCGGCCTTTTCCTGGTTTATGCGGGCTTTGCCCAGACTGTTCAGAAATACGGCCCGGTTATTCACTATGCCCATACCTGGAACAGGTTCGATGAGATCCTCAACAGTTATACCCCAACGGGTATGGATCCCAACAGTACTTCGGTTATTATCAAAGGAGAGAATGGTAACAAGTTTGCAACTTTCATTCTTGATATCGGTGATCATAATGGCCAGAATATGGGTGTGAATCCATTCCGGTTTATTGTGTTCAACCTTGACTCAAATGGCAATACATCGTACCGGGCTATTGAAGTAAAAGATCCGCAGGGAAATGTCATTACAACGACCTTAGGCCGCACCGATGGTCACTCTGTTTTCGGACCTGGGGGCAAAATTTATATTCCGACCTACGGACTTGGAAAGTACCTGATCGAATTCGATCCGAATACTTATAAGGCTGTGGCCTATCCTTCACCTCCGGGCTTGTTCGATTTTTTCATTGTAGGTGTGGGGCCTGCCCCTGATGCAACGAATCCAAAGACATTGGTGTATGGCGGAACCTTCAATGCTTCGCAGGTTTGGTGGTTCGATCCATCGGATCCAAACCCGAAGATCAAATTCGTTGAATTCGAAATCGATGGTCGTCAGAATTATATTCACCAGGTGATCGGTCGTGGCGACTGGATCTATGCGAAGATGATCAACCGCGGCCTTGCCGGCGGAGCCTACAGGAGCCTTTATGCAGTGAATGTAAAAACAGAAAAGAAGTATCTCCTGTTCCATTCTACGAAATCAAATTTCGATGTAAAAGGATTTGTCGACCGGGAGAAACCAGGTGAGAACAATGTCTTCCTTGCCATTACCGGCAAGTCACCCGGAACCATCTATCCAAACCCGGTTGGTATTCCCATGTCCGACCCGGCTCCGCCGGGAGTGGCAGCCAATTGCCCCTGTTATAATATTGATCCCGCAGGAACTTACTGGCCTTTCCCTTCAGCCATTCGTACCAAGTATTTCAAATCTCCATATTACGGAACAACCGAACTGACCAACTTTGCCCCGCAGTACACGACCTTCCAGTACAACCAGAATTATGCATGGGATACAAAAACACACCAGCCATTTGTAGCACCGCCCATGATCCAGGGATATTACATCTGCAATCCCAATATTGACAATGGTGATTTATTCAATGTGCCGTGGGATCTTGTCTCTAAATTTCCAAAAATTCCCACCTCGTCCTACAACTATTATTTCAGGATCGACGGGGAAAAGATAGACGTGAGCAAGCCTATTGAAGATGGTAATCACCTCTGGAAATTGTGGAATAGCAATGATCCATATTTCAGCGATGCCGGTAAGCCTTTAACTGCATGGGACCTCAACAGCAGGACATTGTATTACCAGTTCCCCGGCAAAGCCGTGCAAAATAAACAGGTTGGATTTTATTCCGTTACCAATAACCCGAACGACCTGCATGATTATGATGCGAACCTGAGTGGTCTTTCCATGACGGCGACATCCGGTGTGGGGTGGCCTAATGGCGCAGCTACACTGGTGAAAGGAGATAAGAAAGAAGGATTCGGCGTCGTTCGAGGCGTGCCTCAAAATACAAGTCACCCGCTCGGTTACGAGCATGAATTGTTTGGCAAGAATATCAATGAAACGGAAGACATCTATGCCCTGGGCGAGCCATTCAGGGGAAGTCGTTTTGCGACGCACGTGATCTCAGGCTATCCTGGTGATGTGCAGTTCTTCAACTACAGCAAGCCGATGCAATATTCTTCTGCATGCGCCATTTCAACGCCGGGCCTTTCTGCTTGTAATCCAAGACTGGTTTCGAAAATGTACCCGCTGGAAATATTGCTTGCAGATGGCAATTCTCAGTACGGACCGCAAACGAGTGTTGGTGCAAGGATGTATTCTTATGAATACGATCAACCGACAGCGGCTAACGAGATCAATTACAAAGTGATCGCCGTAGGCATTGCCGGACGTGCACGCCAGGGATTATTTTCTTCGATAGGTATTCATAAATTCAAGGTGAATGATTCCACCGGCGAATATATCCCGGTGACCAATCCTTATAAAGTCATTGACAGGATCAACTATCCTTATTTCGATGATTACACCCCGGTGTCGCTTTGTAATGAAACGGTTTCCGTCGAATGCATGATGCAGCCTGAAAGGATCAAAGGATTTATCAATTCACCTTATAATGAGGCGAAAGGTTATTACACCCCGGTGAATACTGCATCATGCAAGAACAGTTTCCTCAAAATGCTGATCTCGGTTCGCCCGATCAATCCTGCGATCAAGAAAAACCAGTTGTGGTTATTCAATACCACTACCGATAAGATAGTTAGTGCGCTGGATCTGCCCGATCCTGAACTGAATTACCTGCCTATTGAATACCTGAAGTCGGTCAGTGATTTTTATATGGGTAAAACAACAGGTTGTAATTCGGCAGGACAATGCGTAAATACCATTTTCCTTTTCAAGATCAAGAACGGCGTTGTCAATCCTAACAGCATTGTCAAATTCAAGGATCCTTCCATTTCGTACATTACCAATTATGCGGTAATGGAGAATGTAGATGACTTCAGGGGTAATGGTAAGATATACAAAGTGTTTTTCTCTTACAGGGATAATGTCAATGCACCGCAGCTGGCGTCGTTCGACATTATTGCTACGCAGAACAGGCAGAAGCTGAAATTCGGCACGATGAAGAAGTATACACTTCCGGATGCTGTTGACATCCGCGATTTTGCCTATGTTCCCAAACAGAATGCGACCATCACTGACCTGATGATGGTAGGTGGCAAGAATGTATATGTTTTAAAGGATGTAGTGCCCCAGCATGATTACTATTCGACACCAGCCCGCCCGGCAAAACCGGTCGAAACGCCTGAGGAAAGCGATCAGCCTTTTGTTTATCCGAATCCTTTCACCAGCACCTTTGATGTGAATACATCAACGCTGGTGCCGGGAACTTATTCGATCAGGTTACTGGATAACACAGGTAAACTGGTATTGATGAAGCAGATCACCGTTGATCGCAAGCAGGCCACACAAAGGATCAATGTGCCGGTCACGGCTTCAAAAGGTTTATACCTGTTGCAGGTCAGCGGAGCCGAGTCAAATATTTCATTCAAGCTGATCAAACAGTAAAGGTTTCTTTTGCATAATGCAGGCGCCGGGCAACAGGGTTGACGGCGCCTGTTTGTTATAATTAAGTGAAGGATAACATGATTAACTTCAGGCAGATAGTGTTCTTATTGCATTTCATTACGATTTCCTTTTTTTCTGCTTCGCAGGCAAATCCCCCGGCGAAGCCGGGCTTGATAACTGGCAATAATATTATATGTGCCAACAGCACCGGAACATATTCAGTCCAGCCTGTTGCTAATGCTACGAAATACAACTGGACGGTTTCCAATGCAATGATGATCACTGCCGGGGCAGGAACAAATAGTATAACTGTAACAACCGATCAGCAATGGTCGCGTGGTGTTTTAAATGTATCAGCAGAAAATGCTGCGGGCGTGAGCGTTTCAAGGATATTGTCATTGAGGTCTGTGCCACCCGTTCCTGGAATTGTTACCGGACCCGCGACACTATGTGCAGGCAGTTCAGGAGAATATTCTATCGACAGTGTTTCGACGGCCCAATCTTACAACTGGTATCTACCGGCCAATATAGCCGTAACAGGCGGTACCGATACAAAGATGATTAATGTGTCAGCAGACAATACATGGACTTCGGGTATTCTATCAGTCAGGGCAGTCAACCAATGTGGCGAAAGTGCCGGCAGGAATATTACGATCCGGTCATTGCCGGCGACTCCCGGTGCTATTGCTGGCAAGCGTTTCAATTTATGTGGCGACACTGGGCAAACTTATTCAGTGATACAGGTACCTGGAGTTACATACAACTGGAGTGTACCGGCAGGAACTGTATTCAAATCGCGCCAGGATAGTAATGCTGTTAAGCTTGATTTTTCGAATGCCAATTTCCCGGGTGAGGTTGCAGTGGCTGCAATGAACTCCTGCGGACAGGGTCCGCTACGGGTTTTACCTGTAAAGGGTTACCCGGTTACTTCACAGACGATTACCGGCAATTCAATTGTCTGCACAGGTTCCGATGAAGTTTATTTCATTCAGCCTATAGAAGGTGCGACAAGTTATAAATGGAAAGTTCCTCCGGATGCATCTGTCCTTTCAGGACAGGGAACAACAACGGCCATTATCCGGTTCGGATTATCGATGGGAAGTATCGGACACGTTGGTGTGAAAGGGGTTAATGCCTGCGGGCATGGAAACCTGGTTACTATTGACATCGAAGCTTCGGGTTGTAGCAGGGATATTGTGAGGAGTAGTGAGTAGTGAAATGTGAATAGAGAGAGAAGAGAAAGGAGAATAGGTTGAATAGTGTTGTCTGTCGGCGTCTGTCGTTGTTTGTTGTCAGTCGTCTTCAGTTGACCGTGGTTCCGATTTTATTTTATCAGGACACTGTCATCCGGAGCCTTTTCATAGGCTTTCAGACAGTTGTCAAGTGGTTGACCCTGGTTATGAATGCAATCACAGAACCCGGCACCGGCTTTGGTTCTGTTAGTACCCGCAAACTGCGCGTTACAATCTTTCAAACTGTTTCGGGGTAAAACATCAAAGCCGAACGAAACTAACAATAGAATAGCAACAACCGTGGCAACTACACCTGAGAAGAACTTTATGGGAAACTTTTTACTGTATGGGCAGACGAATACGTTCTGAACAGAAGAATGGCTATTTTGCTTTTGAATTAGTGGAGAAAAGCGGTATTTCAAATATCCGTACGGCGCGAAGCCCTTTTACATTAACGGCAATTCAGAAATCCTAATGGATAAAGTAATCATCACAGGCGGCACTGGGTTTATTGGCCTTAGCCTGGCGGAGCATTTGTCAAAAAAAGAACTGCATCCCATTTTAATTGCAAGAAGTAAACCCGAAATAAAGACAGACTTCGATTTTGTCCGGTGGGATGGTGTCAATTTAGGTGATTGGGTCAGTTCACTGAAGGATGCACAGGCAATTGTGAACCTGGCGGGCCGGTCAGTGGATTGTATTAAAACCCCTGATAACTGTGATGTCATCTTACGGTCAAGAGTTGATTCAACCAGGGTAATAGGTAAAGCGTTGCAGGAGATTCAAAACCCACCTAAAGTTTGGATCCAAATGTCTACTGCACATATTTACGGCGATCCTCCAAACGCACTATGTACCGAAGATTCGTCTACCGGTTACGGATTAGCACCGTTTGTCGGCAAAGCCTGGGAAGACGCACTGCTCAGTTCAAAGCCAGTTGGAGTTCGTGAAGTCAGGCTCCGAACCAGTTTTGTTATGGGAAGAAATGGAGGTGCACTTGGCAAACTCAGGCGCATTGCAAAGCTGGGACTTGGTGGAAGGGTTGGCAGTGGCAAACAGGGGATTAGCTGGATACATGAACAGGATATGAATGAGCTTGTTTACCAGGCTATCCTCAATCCAAATTTCAGTGGCGTTTACATCGCAAGTTCTCCCTACCCGGTCCCGAATGCAGTATTCATGAAAGAACTGCGCAAGGCATTGAGAATGCCCATCGGAATACCGGCACCGGAATGGTTAACGCGGATCGGCGCCAGGTTCCTGTTTCAAACGGACCCTGAACTCGCCCTTTATGGCCGGTTCGTGAAATCTGAACGACTGGAAAAGGAGGGATTTCAATTTCGATTCCCGCAACTTAAGGAAGCGTTGGAAAACCTGTTAAAATAGTAGTGAATTACCACTAACAAAAAGTTTGACGATTCAGCGGCTAAGTGCCTGATTTAGCTTCAAATCCACAATTCATCACAAGGACTAATTCAACCCGGATTATGAAACAATTTTCAATCATGCTTCTTCTCCTGACCTGCCTGGAATCTTTCGGTCAACTTACTGATGGAGAAATCAGGCATTTAAAAACGGGCAGGGTAAGAGACAGTATCAGTTACGTGTATTGGCTACCCTATAAAAAAGGAAAAAGGCACCTTTTTGTACAAGGCGCTAACAGCAGTTTCAGTCATCGAAACGAATTGTCATTCGATTTCAAAATGAAACCAGGTTCTGAAATTTGTGCGGCAAGCGATGGCGTTGTTATAGAAACTAAAAGTAACAGTGACAAAGGTGGTTTAAAGGATGAATATTTGAACGATGGCAACCATATCATTATTCAACACAGGGATGGGAGTGTAGCACAATACTGGCATCTTAAACAAAACGGTGTGTTGGTTAATGTGGGTGATTCAGTCATCAAAGGGCAGGTCATTGGATATTCCGGCAACACAGGTTATTCAGCTTTCCCTCACCTGCATTTCCAGGTTATCGCTGCAGATGGCAGGGAAATATTACCGCGGTTTAAAACAAAGAAAGGCGCAATCTACATCCGGCCGGGGAGGTGGTATAAGGCGGTGAATGGAGAAAAGAGAATAGAGAATTGAGAATGGAGAAAAGAGAATAGAGAGGTTGGAGAATTCGTCATTGCGGCTGCTCAGACGCTTTGGTCTGGGATGAAAATCTGCCTTTGGTGGGAGGAGGGAAGCAAGGAAAAGGAGAAGAGACAAAAGAACAAAAAGACCCAACGTCGCCAGGCCGTGGGGAAGCCTGTTGTCACCTTTGTTGGTCGTGGCGTACCACGGGAGAACTTCGTTGAGGCCGAGAGCGGTTGTCTGTCGGCCGGCGTCCGTCGGCTGGTCTTCCTCACCCTAGTTTTTCGAGTCGCATCTCAAGTAGCTTCTCATCTTCAATGAATTCAACGATCAGCACATTACCGGCGGCGGCGGGTAGTACAGTCATATTATCGGCCCCGGCTTCGAATTCCATCTTGTCGGTCGTTATTTTATTTCCATCATACCTGATCGTTCCGATGGCCGGTTTGATTTTCTTTGACCTGCGCACGTAATCTGTGTAGTGAACCATAAAGCTTTCTCCATCCCGGTCTCTCGCCGCAAATTGATAATCAAATTCACCAGAATACCGTGCAGCAAGAGCTGACGTGGTAAGGCTGCCAAAAACAGGGTTCCGGATCGCGGCCTTATTATGCGTTTTTGGAACGATCGACACCTTGGTGATTTTATATTTATTATCGAGTTGAATCAGGACGAGGTCACCGATTTCACCCTCCCGGTAGGCTTCACTTACTACGAAAAGACCTTTTGCCGTACTTATTGCTTTTTGTATCACCTGGTTTTCAGGATTTCCTGCAAGAGCTTTCGGATCTGAAAGATGGCCGGCAAAGTCTTCCGCCCAGGTATTATATACTTTATTGATGGATTTTCCTTTTTCGTCGATTGACCATACAGCCAGCCCAAGACCTGGTGATTTGCCTAATTTCTTTTTTGCATCAAAGTAATAGCCGGTCAATACATGACCTGAATTGTTTTCTGCAGACAGGTTAACTGGGTAAAAAACGAATTGCTCGTCGCCCAGCGGGGTTTCGAAAGACTTTGCACCGCTTGTGATATCAAAGGCTACGAGAGAAAGAGTGAGGTTCGACCTTCGTCCCGAAGTGGCCAATAATAAAATTTGATTCTTTGTGCTCCCCAGGTATTCCAGTAAAGTATATCCCTCATTTTTTGTTGAGACCGACCATTGCCCCTGTTTTTCGGAAGAATAAAAGTTTACCATGAAACTGTAAGAGCCCATGCCAACGGACGGAGCTATGTAGAGGTAACCCCTGTTTTCGATATCATAGATTTTAGGCTGAAAAGCTTCAGCTTCTTTTTCCCCGCCCATTTGAAGCATTAGCTCCATAGTCTTATTTACAGGGCTTTCATAGGTTCCGATAATATTGCCATTAAGATCGTAAACCCTTGTTTCCTGTTGATTTTTTGCAAAGTTGGTAAAAAGGAATGCCATCGACGATTGGTTATATCTTGCTTCGTTCAATACCAGTTCTTTTGAATCATCAAAAGGCAGTTCCTTAACTTTATTTAAATTTTGATCTAAAACCTGTAACAGGTAGGTATTGGTTTTCCGGTCCTTTTTATCGGTTTTGTAAAAAAGGCAATAGCCTTTCACTTCATTCTCCTTCCAAATAGGACCTACGTTTCTGAGCGTAATTTCCTGCACATTTTCAATTGTATATTTTTTCTGGGCGCCTGCTTTCGGTGTGGATGTAACCATTGCGAACAGAAGAACAAAAAAGACCAGTGCTCTCATATCTAAAATTTATCAATGATACAAAGAATTTTTACCCAATTCGACTCGTAGTTGGAAAAAGATGACTGCATTAATTTATAATTAAAAAATAAAATATTGATTTATTCCCCTTTTCTTTGCGCATAAAAAAATAAAAAAAATTGATCACATGAAAAAGAACCCTATTCTCTTAAGCGCAATGGCGTTTTGTCTTGTATTCGCATCTTGTAAAAAAGATGGCTCCGGTTTCTCTACCGACATCACTGGTGACTGGACGTTTGAATCGATCCATGCTGTCACCTATGCTGAAAGCATCAATACACTGGGACCCGACATTTATAAGAATGTTACCACCAGTGATTACACCACGATCAATAACTCCGGTACAGCAGCGATTGACGGATCAAACATAACTATGTCGAACACATCGTACGCAGTAAATACAATTGCACATACGAATATGTATGAAAATGGTGTACTCGTTGATACTTTTTCCATGCCAATGAGCATGGCCCTGCCAACATTCAGTGGTACCACGGCATATACACGGGTCAACAATGATTCGGTATACTTTTCAAATGGATTTATAATGGGCGGGGGGTCTACCGGTGCTGTTGAACCCAGTGGCGCAAGGATCAAGATCGAAAACGGTAAATTGTATATCATGTCTTCACATGAAGAAATGGAAACTCCAGCTTCCGGTGTAACCAATTACACCAAAGCAGATGCAACCATCATTTACCACAGGTAAAATAATTTCATCAACAATTTAAGTTCAGCCGCCCTGTGGGCGGCTTTTATTTTTTCTGACATTTTTCTAAAATGAATTAGATTATTAGTGTAAGTCACTTTCGTCGTCTTTAGTCAGTCGTCGTCCGTGGTCGGTCGTCAAAGTCGTTCCCGTTTCCAGTTTCCCGTCTCACGTCTCATGTTTCCCGTCTCCCGTTTCCCGTCTGCCGTACAAATAAATTAATACACGACCGTGAAGAATTACCGTAACTTTTAACCCATTTTCTAAAAACTCAAAACACAATCGTATGACAACTGACGTAGCAGTCATGACAACACAGGATGTTGCCAACCGTTTTCATGAACTGGCCCAGACAGGCCAGTGGGAACTTATCCAAACTGAATTATACGCCGACGATGCTGAAAGCATCGAACCGGCCAATTCACCCGGAATGCCAACAGTGAAAGGTATGGAAGCCATTCGGGAAAAAGGCCGTCACTTCGGTGAAATGGTTGAAGAAATGCACGGCGGATATTCCAAAGAACCACAGGTTGCCGGCCGGTATTTTTCAGTGGCCATGGGTATGGACGTTACGATGAAAGGACAGGGCCGGATTAATATGGAAGAGATCGCCCTGTACGAAGTAAAAGATGGTAAAATTGTAAAAGAACAATTCTTCTATTAAGCTTCGCCACGAACAACATTGAAGTCCCGGTCGCCAATGTGCAGACCGGGATTTTTTCTGATGTAAACTTTCCATATGCAAACATTTCAATCCGGGGATTTCAGGATCCGGCCCGCTACTAATGCAGATATTACTGCTGTGAAGAACATTGTTTTTTCGGTACTCACCGAGTATGGTCTTCAACCTTCAGAGTCAGGTAAGGATCACGATCTTGATGACCTGGAGGCAAACTATTTTCAACAGAATGGTTTTTTCGGTGTGCTTGAGTTTGGAACGCTTATGAAAGCTGTTGGCACATTCGGGCTTTACCGGCTGGAAGATGATGTCTGTGAGTTGCGTAAAATGTATTTGGTACCCGAATGCCGCGGCAGGGGTGCAGGAATTTTTATGCTGGAATCAGCGATGTATATTGCAAAAGAAACTGGCTGCGTGAAAATGGTGCTCGAAACCATATCTCCCCTGAAGGAAGCAATTTCGCTGTATAAGAAATATGGATTCAGGGAGGTCACACCTAAAGAGATCAATGAAAGGGTAGACCAGGCCTTTGAAAAATATTTATTGTAATTGATGAACACGACAAACCTACATATCCGCAAGGTGGATCCCGCTGAATGGGAAACGCTGCAGCGCATGAGCAGGAAGACTTTTTTCGAAGCCTTCGCGGCCGTTAACACGGCCGGAAATATGCAGGCATTCCTCGATACCGCTTTCGCAGAATCAAAACTTCGCAACGAATTGAATGACCCTGAATCCGACTTCTATTTTGCCTGCATCGACAATGAACCGATCGCCTATTTAAAAATCAACTTCGGCCGCTCGCAGACGGAATTGAAAACAAATGAATCCCTCGAAGTGGAACGTATTTACGTCGATGCTTCTGCGCAGGGTAAAGGTATCGGGCAATTAATGCTTGACTATGCAATCGACATTGCACGGCAACAAAAAACGAAGTTCATCTGGCTCGGTGTGTGGGAAAAAAATCCGGGCGCCATCCGCTTCTATGAACGCAATGGATTTGCTGCTTTCAGCCAGCATACATTTAAGGTAGGAGATGATCCGCAAACGGATATACTCATGAAGAAAACACTTTAATGCATAAAAAACCGCCCAGGAAAATAATACCGGGACGGTCTTTTCAAAATAATTTCATTCTTTTATTTAGCCATGATCATTTGACGGGAAGATGCAGCCCTGCCATCGATCACCAATGTATATGCATAGGCTCCCGCCGAAAGAACGGATGCATCCAATTGAATGAAATTTCTTCCGCTACCTTTCAATTGAATTTCTTTGATGGCTATGCCATTTTTATCGGTTACAACAAGGCGGGCATTCTGCACGCCGGCAGGCAAAGTATAACCGATGGTTGTGAAACGCTGAAAAGGATTGGGAATATTTTGTTCAAGCAGCCCATCGTTGATCGTTCCAACCTGCTTTTCAGTTCCCGGCCTTGAAGCCATGATCATTGAACGCAGTTCATCTATCTGTTTTTGTAAGTTGTCATTATTACGCTTCAGCATTTCATTTTCTTCGCTCAGTTGCTGAACAGCTTTGATGATTGGAACAGTAAGATCGCCGTAGCGGATGCCCAGGTATTCACCGGTCTTGTCAATACCACTATAATTTTTTACACCTTCTTCAGCAGCGGCTGCATCCACATCCTGTGCGATCAGGCCGGTGTATTGAATTCCTTTTTGATACTCATCGATGTAATTGTAGGTGACAGCGTGTAACCTGTTAATAAATGCAAGCCCTAGTTTGCTGTCATTAATATTTGTTTTCAATCGCCTGTCCGAAAAAGTGGTCCAGCCTACCTGTCCGCCGATTGATGTAACAGCATTGTTACCAACCTGGACTTTATTACTCGCATTTACCTTTGCATTATAGCCAATGGCAGTGCAATTCGTAAGTGCAGTTGCACCTGCATCGGCGCCATTGCCTATGAAAGTACCATTGGTGTATTTGGCCTGTGCTGCGCCGGCATTGCGGCCAACCGCTGTATTACCATTGCCGATGAGGTTCGAGAACAAAGCCCTGCTTCCTATACCAACATTTCTCGCACCTTTGGTATTTCCATACATGGAAGAATCACCCAGTGCTGCATTCTGGTAACCCTTGGTATTGTTCGACATGGCATCGGTACCCACTGCTGTATTATAGCTCGTATCATTATTGTACAGTGCATAGTTGCCCACTGCAGTGTTGAAGCTGCCGAATTCATTATTGTAGAGACTGTAAAACCCCATGGCAACGTTATAGTTCCCATCGCTTGAATACAATGCACCGAAGCCATTTGATGTATTGTAACGCCCGTTCACATTGTTGACAGAAGCATAGGCACCTGTGGCTGTATTGCCATATCCCAGTACATTATTCAACATGGAATTCAAACCGACACTTGTGTTATAAATGCCGCTGACATTGCTTTTTTGTGAATTTGCTCCAAAAGCTGTATTGCTATGTCCTGTAGTGTTAGAATATAAAGAGAGATAACCACCTGCTGTATTATTGTCAGCGTCTAAATTAGAGTAAAGAGATTTCGCTCCGAATGCACTGTTGTATTGACCGGTTTGATTATTTAGAAGTGCATAAGCCCCATTCGCAACATTGTGTTTGCCGGAAGCATTGAAAAAAAGACTTTGAACGCCCGTGGCGGTATTCTCCGATGCAGTATTCGACCAGAGTGCCTGGCTGCCTACGGCAGTGTTGCCTGAACCGGTTTCGTTATAGTATAGTGCGAGGTAGCCATTGCCAACATTCTGTGATCCGGTTGTGTTCTTATACATAGACTGGAAACCCTGGCAGGTGTTATAGTTGGCAGTGGTATTATTAAACAGCGCATAATAGCCCTGTGCTGTATTCCGGAGCCCTGTTGTATTATAGTACATACTGTAGAAGCCATTGGCCGTATTATTGTACCCGGTCGTGTTACTGTACAGAGCATAGGCGCCTGTGGCTGTATTATTATAGCCGGTCGTATTCTTATACAAAGAGTAATTTCCGACGGCAGTATTCAGGTACCCACTTGTGTTGGTGTAAAGGGTATATATGCCAAGTGCTGTATTATCAAACCCGGTTGTATTATTGTTCAGGGCCACTACGCCGAAAGCGTTGTTATTATTACCGGTAGTGTTTTTTAACATCGTTTCAGCGCCCATGGCCACATTGTTAAGGCCCGTTGTATTGGCTTTCAAAGCCTGGTATCCGAAAGCTGAGTTGGCATTTCCTGAATTATTTGTTGATATGGCTTGGTGGCCAACGCCGGTCACCTTACCCCCGGTATTTCCGGTGCCCGCGCCGGTGCCGGCAAAATAATTGCCCTGTGAATGAAGTTTAGTACAAAGTAAAAGGCTGAAAAGAAAAGCAACAGTTGTGCGAAATGAACTAATCCTTTGCATGTGTTTGGTTTTTGTGGTGAAAAATGTTGGTGTGATTTTAATGCCAGGGTGACCAAATGCTGCGGTGGGTTGAAGACTTATTGCTTCATAGGTAAAAGTAAATGTAAGGTATTTGCACTAAAGTCTTGCCCGTTAGCTGAACCCCTTAGCACCCGGGTTATCCGGGCGATCAATCTCCAACATGGGGCCTTCTCTCTTTGCCCCTTTGTGCAACTTAGAGTCCGTAGTTTAATAGAACCAGAACAGAGCCGGAAATGAGATTTGAACTCACAACCTATCGCTTACGAAGCGATCGCTCTACCGTTGAGCTATTCCGGCTGTTAGCAAAAACTATCGGAGGTTGAAGATAAAATAAAAGCCGGTAAAAACGGAAGGCTTGGCTGCAAAGCATGTTCCGCTTAACTGTGGTTCCATGATTGGCCGCGGATAGTCTGGATGATGGAGTTCAACTGGCCTGCAGCGCTTTCAACGCCGTGGGCATACTCCTTTTGCTTTCCGGGATCGTCATTCATCAAACGGGTCAATGTTATTATCGACTCCAGTGGCTGGCGCACCCGTTGACATTGGATCGGGGCAAGATTCGACAAAACATGGGTTTGCTGACGAAGGATTTTTTCCATTCTCTTCTCCGGGCTGATATCATGACCGCTCAACATCAGACCGGCAATAGTTTCATTCGGACACAGCAGAGGCTGGATGTAGAACCTGTACCAGGAAATGCACGCTGATTTATTGCAATATTGTTCATAATGCACTTTTTCCCCCTCGAGCGCAGACTGGAATAATGTTTTCAAATGACTCCCGATGGAATCGTCGAAATACTGGAGGATCGGTCTCCCTTTTTTCAGGACAGAGGAAAACTGGGATTCGGTATAGTTCGCTGCAGCCGTATTAAAATCAGAAATGTGAAGGTTGGTATCGAGCAATACGAGGTATTGACACGTGTTGTGAAAAAAGAACCGAAGCAATCGATGATCCCCGGCCTGGTCAGCACCTTTATCGATATCCGGGATAGATGCTGGCATAGGTTATCCTGCTTGATTTTTTTTTATTGTTACAATAGTACTCCTGATACGTAGGCAGTCAAAATGATACCCGCCATGAGCGGTTAAATTGTTTCCAAGGGCGGATAATAGAATGATGAATGGGAATGGGGTGCAGCACGTCTTCCCCCGCCAAAGGCGGGTTTTCTATTCAGACCGAAGCGTCGGAGCAGGCGCTCTGACACAAGGCAATAGCGAATGTCCGACAGACATTTACGCCCGCCCCGACGATAATGTCGGGATCGTCGTCCCGGACGACGTCAGTAGGACAGGCTTTGCGTCAATCGTCTCAGATCCGGACTGATTACGACAACGGTTCCGGACGGGGAGAAGAGCCGGCGGGCTTTGATTTGTCTTCAGGCAATGGAACGAATTCATGGTTGTCATTGGGCGGTAGCACAATGCGGCCTTGTTTCCAGTCTTCCTTAGCCTGTTCGATTCGTTCTTTTCTCGATGAAACAAAATTCCACCAGATGAAGCGGTCACCTAATGGTTCTCCGCCAAGCATTATCAAAGTTGTATTTTCGGTTGAATGGATTAAGGGATCATCATTCTTTTCAAATACAAGCATCTGACCGGCTTTGTAATTTGCACTGTCGATATCAATACTTCCTTTCACTATATAAATGCCCCTTTCGGCATGTTCTTTTGGAAGACCAAACACAGCTCCGGGCTGCAAAACCACATGCAGGTAGAAAAGTGGAGAATGTGTTTTCACATCATTTCTCAAGCCGAAGGCATTGCCTGCGACCAATCGCATCCATACACCGGTATCGGTGTAAACAGGCAGTTGCGAAGGTTTGTAATTGAAGAAAGAAGGAGCATCTTCTTCATCTTTTTCAGGCAGGGCAACCCATGTTTGAATTAGCTCAAGCCGCCCGCCCGCTAACGCGGCCGGATCTTCAAACCGTTCTGAATGCGCAATACCGCGACCGGCGGTCATCCAATTCACCTCTCCCGGAACAATGACCTGTTCCACACCCAAACTATCGCGATGCGTAACCTGTCCTCCCAGTAAATAACTGACCGTTGATAAACCAATATGCGGATGCGGCAATACATCCAGCGATGCCACATTCGCCGGAATATTTGTAACCGGTCCTGCATGATCCATAAAAATAAATGGTCCTACCATTCGCATCAACCTGAATGGCAGTATTCGCTTCACTCTTACAGCTTCGCTGATGGCAGCGTCGCGGGCTTCTATGATCAGGGATGGCATGGCAGTTCAATTTTCAGAATAGTAAAGTTACTCTTTCCGGTATGTTGAAAGAGTAACTGATCTGCAAAAATCCAGGGCGACGACAAGGGTGTCGAAAATGGAATAAATCCAATACCATGAATTGAAATAATTTCGTGAATTGGTTCAGAACCCATCCAATAATGCTGAGAGCCAATAACCGTTTCTCGCGAGATATGGAATAAGTTAGTGACTAAATGATGTGTCATGCCGAATATCCAGGGATGGCACTTTCCCGTATAACGACTTCAACTGACGTCTTGTTTATTATGCCTCAATTTTTGGGCTTCAGCTTCCGACTGCCAATTTTTTGATTTTTAATTAACTGGTTGCCGAAATTGGGAACTTCATTCTTTTCTCAGATGTATGCGATCATATCTCCGTGGCATATGTTTTGCATAATAAAATTCCGCCATTAGTTTCTTCCCCGATACAATAAAAAATCTGCGCTATGAAATTAGTTTACTTACTCTTTTTTATCAGTATAGCAAATTTTTCTCCTGGTCAATGGGTAAAGACCAATGGTCCATTGGGCATCTCCATTGAAGCTTTTCACAATCGAAACAATATCCTTTTTGCAGGAACTGATCCACATGGTATTTATAAGAGTTTTGATCATGGATTACACTGGTTTGAATCGAACACCGCCCTGACCAAAAATCTGGAGATAACCTGTTTTGCTTCAGATAAACTTTATTTATTCGCGGGATCGCTGGAAGATGGTGTATTCCGGTCGCCTGACGACGGCAACACGTGGGAGCCGTGTAATACCGGCGTTCATCCCAGCGGTCTGAGCAGCCTGCTGGTTGCCAATGGTTATCTTTTTGCAGGAACTATACTGGATGGAATTTACCGGTCACGGGATCATGGCACTACCTGGCAAAATATCAACCAGGGTTTACTGGACTTTACCTATATTATATCCATGGTATGCCAGGACCATCGTTTGATGGTGGAGGGAGATAACTATATTTTCTTTTCTTACGACAATGGCAATACATGGGATATAGACAACGGACCAACTGCATTTTATCCGATTGATAATTTCTTTCACCATGGCGATACATTACTGGCCTCTACAGGCATTATTATTTTCAGGTCGACGGATGGTGGTGTAAACTGGGTGGGACCGCAGATCATGAGTTCCTCACTTTGTGGATTTGACAGTAAAGGAGACACCGTTTATGCCGGTTGCCGGGCAGGTGTATACAGGTCTTTGGACTGGGGGCAAAGCTGGACATTACTCGCATCACCAGACCTTCGGATCGGGAGCCGTTATCAACATGACTTTGTTATAAGCGGCAGCAACCTTATCACCGGTTACGGTGAAATAGGTGCCTATGTTTCAAGAAATAAAGGTGCTTCATGGAAACAAGTAGCCCTTGAGCAGTTTACCCGGGGATCAACCATTGATGATGCCATGATTGTAAACAATGGCGTTCTTTATACAGGTACGCACAGCAATGGGGTTTTTAAAACTACCGACCAGGGAGATAACTGGGTTAAGATCGGGACGCCGAACGACAGGGATACACTCAGTAATGCAGTTGTTTTTGCTTTGCTTCATGTAGATACATCGATATTGCTGGCGGGTTCATGCGATTATGGCATGTACCGCTCGAAAGATAATGGAGCTACGTGGACACATATCACCGCAGGGTTACCGAAAAAAAACAGTAAATGGTGTGTAACGACTTTAGCGATCAGTGGACCAAATATTATTGCTGCGTTGGCTGATGGTGTTTATTATTCCACGAATAAAGGCCTTGGCTGGCATAAGTCGCAAATACAGGGAGGAATTACAGTGCTGGAAGCTTCAGGACTCGCGGTACGTAATAATATTGTTTGCGTAGGTATCATCGCATCCCCGGGCAGAGGTATTTACCGGAGTACGGATTACGGAAAGACGTTTGCTCTGGCAGATCCGCTTCTCGACATTGCGAGAGTGAAAGAAGGAGGGGACAAGTTTATGTATGCAGGATCACTTTTCAGTGTGCACAGGTCGGCTGATAATGGCAGAACGTGGGGATCGGTAGGTCCTGGAATTCCTCCGGGTGGAGGTGCCTTTACAATACTTGCCTGGGACAATTATGTATTTGTTGGAAACAATTACGGTGTATTCTTTTCAAATGATTTTGGCTCATCATTCAGTGATGTCAGCCTGGGGCTCGATCCTTACCCGCACAACGTGGTGTCGGGCTTAGCCCGTGACGGGGTTTACCTGTATGCGGGAACGGAAAAAAACGCCGTCTGGAAACGCTCTCTGAACGACTTTGGAATAGTGACACCAAGGCAGAACGAAGTTATGGTGTCTAAAGGCCAGGAATCAGATGCAATCAACAATGTCCTAGCTGCCAAAGTGTTTCCGAATCCTTTCACTGATCGTCTGATCATCAGGATAGAGACAAATGAAGCAACAAAGACAGCGATCAGATTCTCCGATTTAGAGGGCAAAAAATATTTTGAACAAAATAAGACACTTCATCCGGGTAGAAATTACATCTCTATGGAAAAACTGGATTTCCTGCCCGCAGGTACTTACCTGGTGGAAGTGATCTCAGGAAATTCTAAACGAACCTTCAAGGTGATTAAATAAAAAATACTTCAATTGCTTTTTTCATCGGGACTTTGCAATGGTATCCGGCAGATCATCGTCATTGGATAGGTCAGCCTTTTATTCTGCCGTTTAAATAATATCAGCATTTCAGTTGAGTGGCTGATTTACATTTGCCCATCTTAAAAATGCACACCATGAAAAAAATTGTTTTTGCAGCTCTGCTGTTGATTATATCTCTGCCTGTCCTTAACGCCCAGTCATTTGATAAAAACAGGATGGACAGCCTGTTCAATTTACTGGCAGAAAAAAATAAAGCGATGGGAAGTCTCGCCATTGCCAGGAATGGAAAAATCGTGTATAGCCGCGCAATAGGTTATAGCAGCATACTGGCAGACGATCAAAAAACTTCAAACACATCAACCAAATACAGGATCGGATCGATCAGCAAGATGTTTACATCTGCCATGATCTTTCAATTGATTGAAAAAGGAAAACTTAGTTTATCGTCCACGCTGGATACATGGTTTCCTGAACTTCCTAACGCAAAGCAGATCACGATCGGACAAATGCTGAACCACAGGAGTGGTCTGCATAGTGTGACTGATGATTCGACCTACCTCGAATGGAATACGCAGCCAAAAACCCATGAAGAGATAATAGCTATGATCGCAAAAAGTAAACCCGAATTCCAGCCCGGTGAAAAAGGCGCCTACAGCAATTCTAATTATATTCTCTTAGGCTACATCATAGAAAAAATCACCGGTAAGCCATACGCAAAAAATCTTTCTGAAAAGATCACTTCCAAACTGGGAATGAAGAACACTTACATAGGAGGTCCTGCGAAAATAAGCGACAACGAATCTTATTCATACAACTTCGTGAACAAATGGAACCAGGAATCGGAAACCGATATGAGCATTCCCGGCGGAGCCGGGGCAATCGTATCAACGCCAACGGACCTCGTCACTTTTATTACCGCGTTGTTTTCAGGTAAACTGGTATCCGACAGCAGCCTGAAACAAATGAAGACTATTACCGGCCGCTTTGGAATGGGCATGTTCCAAATCCCATTTTACGATAAAATCGCTTTTGGTCACAACGGCGGTATTGACGGTTTTACTTCAAGCCTCGCCTATTTTCCCGAAGATAGCGTAGCCATCGCGTACACATCGAATGGTGAAGTATTTAAGGTCAACAATATTTTGATCGGTGTACTCAGCATCTATTTTGGTAAACCATACGAAATGCCGGTGTTTGCAACTATAACCGTCAAACCCGGGGATCTCGACCAGTATCTCGGCACTTATGCCAGTGAGGCCATGCCGTTGAAGATCACTGTTACCCGTGAAGGCGCTACATTGATGGCCCAGGCAACCGGTCAGCCTTCGTTTGCACTGGAAGCGGTTAAGAAAGATGTTTTCAAATTCGATCCGGCTGGTTTAGTGATGGAATTTACTCCGGCAAGCAAACAGTTTACACTCAGGCAGGGTGGAGGTGTTTATACGTTTACAAAAGAATAGTGATCAGCTTGTATAATGTAAAGGATCGCAGGCTTCCAGTGTCGGGAATTCACATAGAAAGATAATTCTATTTGAAATAAAGCGTTAATTTGTTGCAAACCCGCTGACTATGAAGAAAATTCTCTTACTGCTTATTATTTTAATCGAAATATTTTCAACCACCGAGGCCCAATATGTTACAATCCCTGATTATTATTTCAGGGATTTCCTCAAAAACAGGTACCCAACCTGTTTTGATAGTTTCGACAGGATGGACACTACATGTTCAGGGGTTTTAAATGAATACTGGCTTTCAAATAATGGAAATATTCTGAATGTCGCCAGCCTTGAAGGATTACAGTATTTTAAGAATCTTGCCGTGATAGAATGGTACTCCTACAATTCGAATAGCGTACTTTCCTTTATCCCCAGGTTGGGAAAGTCGGTGATAAAAATGGATATTTTCAATAACCCTCAACTGACCACATTGCAGCCTTTACCTGACTCTCTGTGGTTACTCGCCGTAAATGGCAATCATATGACGGCATTGCCCAATTTGCCAGCCAAACTAGAGATACTTTATTGCGACGACAATCCTCTCGGAACACTTCCTGTGTTGAGTAGTAACCTAAGGGAATTGTTCTGTAAGAATACCTTGCTGACACAATTGCCAACTTTACCTCCGCTCCTCAATGTATTAAGTTGTCCCAATAATAAATTGCAGATTTTACCACCATTGCCGCAAAGTCTCATTACGTTGGATTGTTCACATAACCAACTTACGCAGGTGAGCCTGGTGGATTCGTTGATATATGCTACCCTTTCGTATAACAGGTTAACGAGCCTGCCAACCCCGGGAAAAAAACTACGTGAGTTGATCTGCGACAGTAACCTGATCAGTTCATTACCAACTCTGCCTCCCTCACTTGAAAAATTGGATTGCCAGTTAAACGAAATCACTTCTTTGCCTTCTTTGCCGGCAAAACTCAGATTCCTTTACTGCAATAATAATAAACTGACACAACTTCCGGCTTTGCCTAATACATTACAAAGCCTGGTCTTCAGTAAAAATATGGTTACTGTACTGCCAACCCTGCCTCCAAACCTACAGGTGCTAAGAGCTGGTAAAAATAATTTTGGTGCCGGTTTTGGCGGTATGACGTTGCCTTCAACTTTGCAGGAACTTTCCTTAGACAGTTGCGGATTGTACAGTATTCCGTCATTGCCGGCCTTTCTTGAAATTCTAAAAGTACAGAGCAACAATGATCTCAAATGCCTGCCGTTATTGCCGCAGACGATTAAAGAAGTTTACCTGGACACACACAATATCAGGTGTATTCCAAATACTACTCCTGCCACAGCGAAATTCTATATGTTTCCGGGCGGTTATGCTGCCAAACAAGCGATTTGCAGCCCGGTCAATAATCATCATGGCTGCCAGGCTTACCCGCTGATAAAAGGCACAGTGTATTTTGACGATAATAAGAACAATAATTACGACCCTGGCGAAAGGGCCAGGACCGGTTCTCGAATCGATCTGTCGAACGGACTGTATACATTTACCAATGATAGTGGGTATTATGAATTATCAGTAGAAACACAAGGCTCACTGACGGTGAAGTCTGCAGCGCCGGTATTTTTCAGCGCTTTTCCGGATTCGGCTTCTTATAATTTTACGTCGTCATCTCCATCTGTTACCCGGGATTTTGCACTGCAGCTTACGAGGATCAAAGACAGCCTCGGGTTGTCGTTCTGGCCGTCATCATCCAGGTTTCGCCCGGGATTCGCGGCCGGCTATTTTATTAAATACATAAATGAAGGGTCGACCAATCTTGGCCCTACGACAATCACATTTAATTTTGATACAACAAAGCTTGTGTTTCTGAGCACGTCCAACGCAAGTGCCACGCAATCGGGACAAGCCGTTTCCCTGCAACTACCGGGATTGCTGATTGGAGAAACAGGGACCCTGGCCATTCAATGTGTAGTGAAGACGAGCACGCCTATCGGTGATTCGGTTAAAGCCAGCTGTACCCTGGCAGCAAACAGTATTTCGCTAATAAAAAACCTGGGAATGGCTGTAAGCGGCTCGTTCGATCCCAATGATAAATCTGCCACACCGGTTTTAACGGTTGAACAGGTTAACGCAGGTGCATTTATTGAATATGCTATCCGGTATCAAAACACGGGCAATGATACCGCGTTCCATGTAGTGATTGCAGATACCCTGAGTAACTTGTTGCAGGCTAATTCCTTCGAAATGCTGGCCTCATCGCATGATACTAAAGTGACGCTTAGGAACAACATTCTCTTTTTTGAAATGCGTAATATCCTGTTGCCGGATTCAATCGTGAATGAGCCGGCTAGTCATGGCTTTGTAATGTTCAGGGTAAAACCCAGGCCGGTAGTGACCGCAGGTGATGTGATTACCAACAAAGCTTCGATTTATTTCGATTATAATTTGCCTGTCGTTACCAATAGTTCAGTTACTCTGGTCACTGCTGATGTGCTGCCCGTTATATTTTTGAGTTTTTCAGGCATTCGCCTTCCAGGCGGCGTTGACCGCCTTACCTGGGAAAGCAAAGGAGAAAATAATGCAGAAAAGTATGAAGTCGAAACGTCTGCCGACGGAAGAAAGTTTCATAACATCGGTCACATTAATGCGAGGCAAGCTCCCTTCAATTATTATTCGTATAATGTAAAAGTACCTATTGATCTGGTTTCTTATTACCGGCTAAAGCTGGTTGATAGAAATGGTGCGTACCGTTATTCTAATGTAATCAGGATACAGGCAAACAGTGAAACCCTCAGGAATTTCGATTTAACAGCAAACCCGGTACATGAAAACCTATCCATTACGATACATGCACAAAGTATGGCTGGAACCAGGGGTATCCTGTTGAATGCAACCGGAGCGGTAGCGAAGACGTTTACTTTCATCGGCCAGGAAAACCAGGTTATCGCAATCGGAGACTTGCCCGCAGGTATTTATATTTTGCAGACTGTTAGCGGGACCGCTAAAGTAATTGTGCAGTAAAATTCGGTAATTCGGAATTCTATTTTTCTACCTAACGTTTGTTAGAAAAAATACTATCTTTGCGCCCTATGGGCGTTGTAAAAAGTATTTCTACCGTCACCGCCAAAAAGGCGGATAAACTCGATCTTATTCTCAAAACCGCCGCCCGCCTTTTTCGTGAAAAAGGATTCGGCGGTTCATCCATGCGGGACCTGGCTGAACAGGTTGGTATGGAAGCAGCCAGCCTCTATTATCATATCGGCAGCAAAGATGAAATCCTTGAAAAGATCTGTTTCGACATTGCATGCACTTACATTTCTCATCTCGACGAGATCGAACAGTCTGAAGAAAATTATCTTGACAAGCTGAAGTCTCTTATCAGGCTTCATGTTCGTATGATGATAACCAATGGCCCCGAAGTGTCCGTAACAAATCACGACTGGAAATACCTCAACAACCCGAAGCTTTCAGAATTCAAGGAACTGCGTAAGCGATATGAGAACCGGTTGGAGGTATTGGTTGAAAATGGAATTGATGCCGGCGAACTGGCAGAGGTCAACCCGGCGATCGCTGTGTATACCATGTTGTCGTCGCTTCGCTGGATAGAATTCTGGTGGAAACCTCAACGCGGTATCTCCGCCAAAGAACTCGAGAATTCAATCATTACTATTTTATTGAACGGCTTGGAAAAAAGCATTTAAAATCTATTTGCCTCTATGTGCCTTATGTGTCCGCCCGGATGAACCACCGTTCGGACAGGCCTATGTGGTAAGAAACATTACAGTTAATGAGCAGGTTTCATTCCATAAAGATCAAAAAGATCATTCGCGAAACACCCGATTGCGTATCGGTATCTCTCGATATTCCTGAAGAATTGAAAGAGACATTTAAATATAAGCAGGGCCAGTACCTCACCTTCAAAAGAATGGACAATGGCGAAGAACTGAGGCGTTCCTATTCCATTTGTTCAAGCCCTGTTGAGGGCGAGTGGAAGGTGGCCATAAAGAAAGTGCCGGATGGAAAATTTTCCAGCTTTGCGAATACCGCCCTCCGGGCGGGTGAAGTGCTGGAAGTAATGCCACCGCAGGGCAAGTTCTTCACAGAACTCGATAAAGACCATGAGAAAAATTATGTGGCATTCGCAGCTGGTAGTGGTATCACACCAGTGTTGTCGATTATTAAAACGGTTCTGCACACTGAACCAAAAAGTTCGTTCACTTTGGTGTACGGCAACCGTGGCCGTAATTCTATTATTTTCAAAGAGGAAATTGAAGCCATCAAAAATAAGTACCTCGATCGCTTCAGCGTTCATCATATCCTTAGCCGCGAACACGGCGACACAGAGCTGTCGTTCGGCAGAATTGATAAAGACAAAACCCGGCTGATACTTGACCGGATCATCTCCCCCGAACAGATTGATGAATGTTTCATTTGCGGACCCGAGGAAATGATCAAAGATGTATCAGAAGTGATGGAGGCCGCCGGTGTAGAAAAAAGAAAAATCCATTTCGAACTCTTTACGACTGCCGAAACCCGGGAAAAAAAATACAGGCCAAGAGCCGAGACAAAACAGGAGCACGACCGCATCAGTCATGTGACGCTGAAACTGGATGGTACGGTACGCAAATTCGATATGTCCTATTATGGAGATACGGTCCTGGATGCAGCTCTTGAAAATGGAACTGAATTACCCTATTCCTGTAAGAATGGAATGTGCAGTACCTGCCGTGCAAGATTGGTTAAGGGTGAAGTTGAAATGGAAGTGAATTATTCCCTTGAACCCAATGAAGTGGCTGCAGGCTATATTCTAACCTGCCAGTCGCATCCGTTAACTGAAGAAATTGAGGTCGATTTCGACCAATAGATAAAAACCTTTGTGAACCTTCGTTCCTTTGTGCCTTTGGGGTTCCAAATGAACACGGTTTTCTAATAAATACGACATGGAACAAATCATCAACATGGAAGAGCAATTCGAAGCCCGGATTGCCAACGAGATCCGCATCGAGCCGAAAGACTGGATGCCCGATGCCTATCGTAAAACGCTGATCCGGCAGATCTCGCAGCATGCGCATTCAGAGATCGTTGGTATGTTGCCCGAAGGCAACTGGATCACCCGTGCACCGTCGCTGAAGCGAAAATCAATTTTATTGGCAAAGGTACAGGACGAAGCAGGCCATGGCCTCTATCTCTATAGCGCAGCCGAAACACTCGGCATCACCCGCGATCAAATGTATGCTGACCTGCATTCAGGTAAAGCCAAGTATTCAAGCATTTTCAATTATCCCACTTTGTCCTGGGCAGATATGGGCACTATCGGCTGGCTTGTAGATGGCGCCGCCATCATGAACCAGGTGCCTTTGTGTCGCACATCTTATGGGCCATACGCACGTGCCATGGTTCGCGTATGTAAGGAAGAAAGTTTTCACCAACGCCAGGGATTCGAGATCATGATGGTGCTTTGCAAGGGTTCAAATGAACAAAAAGAAATGGCACAGGATGCATTCAACCGTTGGTGGTGGCCTACACTGATGATGTTTGGACCGCGTGACGCGGAAAGTCCTAATTCGGAAACGTCGATGCGATGGAAGATAAAGCGCTTCAGCAACGACGAGTTGCGCCAGCGCTTTGTGGATATGATGGTGCCGCAGGCTGAATACCTCGGTTTAACCGTTCCGGATAAAGATCTTAAATGGAATGAAGAACGTGGTCACTACGACTTCGGCGAAGTAGACTGGGAAGAATTCTGGAATGTGGTTAAAGGAAACGGTCCATGCAGCAAATCGCGCCTGCAGGCCCGTATCGATGCCTGGGAAGACGGCGCCTGGGTCCGCGAAGCGGCAATGGCATATGCTGAAAAGCAGGAGCGTAGAAGTAGCAAGACACAGGTAGTAAGTAGCAAGACAGAGAGCGGAAGGATAGTTGCTTAGAGAGATTGTACTAAGTATAGAGTACTAAGTATTAAGACACGTTTGGAAGATTAGTTGAATTCACCACCCTATCGCCGAAGGCGATAAGGTATAAACTTAATTCCATTAGCTAATTGGCTCATTGGCTCATTAGCAAATTCAAACTTTATAACATGAACAAATCAGAATGGCCTTTATGGGAAATTTTCATCAGGAGCAAGCAGGGGCTTGACCATAAACATGTGGGCAGCCTGCATGCGGCGGATGCACAGATGGCTATTGAAAATGCACGGGATGTATATACACGCCGTATGGAAGGCGTCAGTATCTGGGTAGTTGAATCGAAATACATTCACGCCTCCAACCCGGAAGAGTCCGAAGCATTCTTCGATCCGGCCAATGATAAGGTTTACCGTCACCCGACCTTCTATGAAGTGCCGGATTCAATCAAACACATGTAGTAATGGTACATACCGAATTAATTCATACGCCGCTGCAGGATTACAATAAGGAGACCAAAGAACTGGTTTACCAGTATACATTGCAATTGGCTGATACCAGTTTTATTCTTGCGCACCGCTTAAGTCAATGGTGCGGTCACGGACCCATACTCGAGCAGGACATGGCGATGTCGAATATTGCGCTTGACCTTATCGGCGAAACGAGAAGCCTTTATCAATATGCAGCTGAGCTTGAAGGGAAAGGAAGAAGTGAAGACGACCTTGCGTTTCTTCGCCCTGCGGTAGAATACCGCAACCCGCTGCTTGTTGAAATGCCTAACGGCAATTTCGCCGATACGGTCATGCGCCAGTTCCTGTTTGATACTTATCATTATTACCTGTTGCAGCAGCTAAAGCATCGCGCCGATGACCGGCTCGCTGCTATTGCTGAAAAGAGTTTCAAGGAAGTGTCGTACCATATTAAATGGAGCAGTGAATGGGTCATCCGCCTTGGCGATGGTACCGAAGAAAGCAGAACAAAAATAGAAATGGCACTGCATACTCTATATCAATACACAGGAGAGTTGTTTGAAATGACCGCCACTGAAAAGAAACTCTTCGAAGCAGGCATTGCCCCTGATCATGACCTGGTCATAAACCAGTGGAATGAACATGTTGGTAAGGTGCTGGAACAGGCAACATTGCGTATACCGCAGAATGTATTCATGCAAAAAGGCGGCAAGCTGGGAAGACACTCAGAAGAACTCGGTTACATTCTCGCTGAATTACAATACATGCAACGAACCTACCCGGGACAACAATGGTAACGATGGATAAGGTGGAAAAGGAAGTAAAGCAAATCTGGGAATTACTTGAGGAAGTATTTGATCCGGAAGTTCCCGTCTTAACAATACTGGATCTCGGGGTTGTACGGAATGTTCAGTTATCGAACAATACTGCGGTGATTACCATTACGCCGACTTATTCGGGCTGCCCGGCAATGAGTGCAATTGAAATGGACATCAGGCTCAAGTTGCTTTCCGCAGGGTATAAAAATGTATTGATAAAAACAGTGCTTTCCCCTGCCTGGACTACAGATTGGATGACTGAAGCAGGTAAGAAGAAACTCGAGGGATATGGCATTGCTCCACCCGTCGAGCCGCTGAGCAATATGAACGAACTCTTTGGCCGTGAAGCGATTGTAAGATGTCCATTGTGTAAATCTGAAAATACAAAACTGGTCAGCCAGTTCGGCTCAACAGCCTGCAAAGCATTATACCAATGCCTGGACTGCCTGGAACCATTTGATTATTTTAAATGTTTGAAATAAAAATGGCGCCGGATTATCCCGGTTCCGATACTGTGTAAATAGCCTAAGTTTGCGCCATCAAACGACTGTAAAGCATGACAGAAAATAATGGAATAAACCTTTCAATCCGGGACGGAATAGCTACCATCCGCCTTAACAGGCCGGAAGTGTTTCACAGTTTCAATACGGCTATGACCCAGGCCCTGCAAAAGGCCCTGGTTGAATGTGATACGAACGATGAGATAAAAGCTGTCTTGCTGACAGCTGAAGGCAAAGCCTTTTGTGCCGGCCAGGACCTGAAAGAAACACTTGGCGAAAACGCCAAATCGGTTCCGGAAATCGTTGAGAATAATTACAATCCCATTATCCTTAAAATGCGGGAGCTGAGCAAACCGCTTGTTTGCGCCGTCAACGGCGTGGCAGCGGGTGCGGGAGCTAACATCGCTTTGGGTTGCGACATCGTCGTTGCCAAAGAGAGTGCAACATTCATCCAGGCTTTCAGCAAAATTGGTTTGATCCCCGACAGCGGTGGTACCTATTTTTTGCCCCGCTTAGTGGGCCTGCAAAAAGCAGCAGCGCTGATGATGACAGGCGAAAAGGTAACAGCAAAGGAAGCCGTTGAAATGGGAATGATCTATAAGGCTTTTCCCGACGACCAGTTTGAAATTGAAGTGGATAAACTAATGAAGCAACTCGCGAAAATGCCTACCAAAGCTTTGCATTACACCAAGCAATTGCTGAACATCTCTTACAGGTCGAATTTGAAAGAACAATTACTGCACGAAGCAGATTACCAGGAACGTGCAGCCGATACAGAAGATTTTAAAGAAGGCGTTAATGCCTTCGTTGAAAAACGTACACCCATATTCAAAGGCAAATGATTGCAGGAATTATAGGCAGCGGGGCGATGGGAGCAGGGATTGCACAGGTAATAGCAACCGCCGGCAATCGCGTTTATTTACTCGACGCACACAGCGAAACTTTGGAAAAAGCAGGCAGGAATATCCGTTCAGGACTTGATAGATCGGTTTTAAAAGGAACGCTGGCTCAGGATAAAGCCGACGAAATTTTCAACAACATCAACCTGACCCAGGATTATGCAACCTTCTCAGAGTGCGATATTGTAATCGAAGCTATCATAGAAGACCTGCAATTGAAACAGCAGCTGTTCAGGGAACTGAATTTGTTTGTAAGTGATTCCTGCGTTTTGGCAAGCAATACATCTTCATTATCTATTGCATCTATTGCATCTGTATGTTCAAATCCTGAACGGGTCATCGGAATACATTTTTTCAACCCGGCAACGATCATGCAATTGGTTGAGATCGTTCCTGCTGTGCAAACAAAGCCTGGTCTTGAAATGGAAGTGAAAGCTCTTGTCAGGAGTTGGGGTAAATTACCGGTGATCGTTAAAGACACACCGGGATTTATCGTAAACCGGGTAGCGCGGCCCTTTTACGGCGAAGCCATAAGAATAATGGAGGAAGGTATTGCAGACTGCTCCACCATCGACTGGGCAATGACTACCTTAGGCGGTTTCAAAATGGGGCCGTTCGCCCTGATGGATTTTATAGGCCACGACGTTAACTATCGCGTCACCGAAAGCGTGTTCGCTTCGTTTTTTTATGACCCGCGTTACAAACCGTCTTTCACACAGAAGAGGTTATTCGAAGCCGGTTATTTCGGAAAGAAAACAGGAAGAGGATTTTATGCATACCATGAAGGTGCCGTCATCCCTGAACCTATAAAGGATGAAAATGCAGGCAGGAAAATCATGGAGCGAATAGTGGCCATGCTGATCAACGAAGCCGCCGAAGCCGTCGCGATGAATATCGCTTCACCGGCCGACCTTGAACTGGCCATGACTAAAGGCGTAAACTATCCTAAAGGGCTGCTGGCCTGGGCAGATGAATGGGGTATTGAAAAGGTTATCTCCATCCTGGATGGATTGTACCATGAATACCATGAAGACCGCTATCGCGTATCGGTATTGTTACGAAGGATGGTGAAAGAAAAGAAGTCATTTTTTCAACCCGTAATGGCATAATATGATAAGCCCTCAACAGGTCGTGGACCGGATGATGCAGAAGGATGCTTTCAGCCAGTTACTGGGATTGACGATTGATGAGATCCGCGAAGGCTATTGCAAACTTCATTTCACTGTCACGCCGCAGATGATGAATGGCTTCGATGTATTGCATGGTGGTGTGACTTATTCGGCTGCCGACAGCGCTTTTGCATTTGCCAGTAATAATTATAACAGGCTGAGCCTGGCGCTCAGTTGTACGATCGATTATATGGAAAGCGGAAAGCCAGGTGATGTGTTAACGGTAATCGCATCTGAAGAAAGTTGCAGAAATAAAACCGGTGTTTACCTCGTGAGGGTTACCAATCAAAATGAAACGCTTATTGCCTTGTTCAAAGGCACGGGTTACAGAACGTCAAAATCATTGATAGAAAATTAAACGCGTTCTTTTTGTAAAGAACAACAGGGTATGAAAAATGCTTTTTTAATAGACGGGATCAGGACGCCGGTAGGTAATTTTGGTGGTTCACTTGCAACGGTGCGTACCGATGACCTTGCAGCGATGGTGATTGAAGAATTGATGAAGCGGAATGCAGGCGTTGATAAATCTGCTATTGCCGATGTTGTTTTAGGATGTGCCAACCAGGCTGGTGAAGATAACCGTAACGTGGCAAGGATGGCTTTGTTGCTGGCCGGGCTTCCGTTTACAGTTCCCGGTGAAACGGTGAACCGTTTATGCGCTTCAGGCTTGTCAGCGGCGATAGCCGCCGCCAGGGGAATTCAATCCGGCGACGGCGACATTTTCATAGCCGGCGGCGTTGAAAATATGACCCGCGGTCCCTGGATCATTTCCAAAACAAGCACCCCATTCGGACGTGATGCAGAAATGCACGACAGCAGTTTCGGCTGGCGCTTCATCAACCCGAAAATGAGGGAATTGTATGGTGTTGATGCCATGGGTGAGACGGCAGAAAACCTTGCTGAACGTGATGGCATTACCCGTGAAGACCAGGATAAATTCGCATTATGGTCCCAACAAAAGGCTGCTGCTGCCCAGGCGACAGGCCGGTTAGCTGAAGAAATTGTTCCTGTAAATATTCCACAGAAAAAGAAAGATCCAATAGTTTTTTCAAAAGATGAATTTATAAAAGGGAACACCACCGCAGAAGCATTGGCTGGGTTGAGACCTTCGTTCCGCAAAACAGGGACGGTGACGGCCGGCAACGCTTCCGGCTTAAATGATGGTGCAGCAGCTTTGCTGATCGCTTCTGAAGAAGGGATTAAGAAATTTGGATTGAAACCAAAAGCACGAATTGTGTCGATGGGCGTTGCTGGAGTTGAACCGAAATACATGGGGATGGGCCCGGTTCCGGCCAGTGAGATGGCTTTAAAAAAAGCCGGACTCACCATGAAAGACATCGGACTTATAGAGATTAACGAAGCTTTTGCCTCGCAGGTGCTGGTTTGTCTTCGTGGTCTCGGCCTGGCCGATAATGACCCGAGGGTGAATCCGAATGGCGGTGCGATTGCGATCGGTCACCCGCTCGGTATGAGCGGTGCCAGAATATTGAACAGCGCAGCTATCGAACTGCAAAAGCAAAACCAGCAGTATGCCCTCGTAACAATGTGTATCGGAGTAGGACAAGGCTACGCAGTGATCATTGAAAAAACATAAATCATAATTAATCTGCTACATCATAAAAATCAGCGTTCCATAATCATGCAATTATGATTTTCGAGTTCAATGGATACATACCGGTTATTGACAACAGCGCTTTCATTCATCCACAAGCGACTGTAACAGGCAATGTTATCATTGGTAAGAATGTTTATGTTGGACCCGGCGCTGCTATCCGCGGCGATTGGGGTGAGATCATTATCGGGGACAATTGCAATGTGCAGGAAAACTGCACGATCCATATGTTCCCTGGCGTGACGGTTAGACTAATGGAAATGGCACACATCGGTCATGGAGCGATCATTCATGGTGCAACCATTGGCAGGAACGTTCTTGTTGGCATGAACGCTGTGGTCATGGATAATGTTGAAGTGGGTGATGAAAGCATTATCGGCGCATTGTGTTTTATCAAAGCCAATGAAAAAATTCCTGCACGCAGCCTGGTCGTAGGCAATCCGCATAAGATCGTAAGGGAGGTTGGTGATGAAATGATACAATGGAAAACTGAAGGCACAGGGATATACATGAAATTACCGTCGGAATGTTACGATACATTGAAAGAAGTTGAACCCTTGCGGGAAATACCCGTTGAAAGAAAGAAACAGGATACCCAATATAAAACATGGAAGGATTCGAAAAACAATGCAGGTACAGGTTGACAGAGAATATAAACAGCATTACAATCGACCTTTGATTTGAAATTATGCAAACATTACAGCATTTCGCTTTAGGCCAATGGGTGAATGGCAGCGGGGCCGAAGAAGTTTTACTCGACGCCATTACCGGCGATCCGGTTGCCAGGGTGCAGGTTGACGGGCCTGACTTTGCCGCAATGATGGATTTTGCCAGGCAGAAAGGAAATAAAGCACTTCGTAAAATGACCTTTCACGAAAGAGGCCGCATGCTGAAAGCACTGGCACTCTATCTTAATGAAAGGAAAGAAGAATTCTATACTCTAAGTTATCATACCGGAGCTACCCGCATCGATAGCTGGATTGATATAGAAGGTGGAATCGGCAATCTTTTTGCTTATGCGTCGCTTCGAAAATTCTATCCTGATAAGCCATATTTTGTAGAAGGCGAGCCCGCTAAACTGAGTCGTGAAGGAACCTTCATCGGGCATCACCTGCTGGTACCTAAGGAAGGGGTTGCCATTCATATCAATGCATTCAACTTCCCCATCTGGGGAATGCTTGAAAAGATTGCAGTTAATTTACTCGCAGGCATGCCGGCGATCGTGAAGCCCGCTATTCCATCTTCATATCTTACAGAAGCAGTTGTTCGCTCTATACAGGCTTCCGGACTTTTGCCCGAGGGGGCATTGCAACTGGTTGTGGGTTCCGGGATCGGTATACTCGATCATGTTAATTACCAGGACGTCGTCACTTTCACCGGCTCGGCCGAAACCGGCCGTAAACTGAGAGCGCATCCACGCATCATCGCGGAATCTGTTCCGTTTACAATGGAAGCTGACAGCCTTAATGCTTCAATCCTCGGTGAAGATGCTGTTCCAGGCACGCCTGAATTCGACTTGTTTATCAAGGAGGTCCGGAAAGAAATGACAACGAAATGCGGGCAGAAGTGTACCGCTATTCGCCGTATTATCGTACCGGCTAAATTGGTGGAAGACGTTCAGATTGCGCTCGGAAAAGAGTTATCTAAAACAACCATTGGTAATCCGCAGGCCGAGGGCGTTCGCATGGGGGCCCTCGTCAATCGTCACCAATTGGGCGTCGTACTCGACAGGGTAAAGAAACTCTCGGCCAGCACACCTATTGTCTATGGCGACCTCGAAAAATTTGAAGTTGTCGGAGCTGATAAAGCCAAAGGCGCATTCATGTCGCCGATCCTGTTGCTCAATAACGACCCATTCAAATTCAAAGACAGCCATGAAGTAGAAGCCTTTGGACCAGTCAGCACACTGATGCCTTATAATTCCCTTGATGAAGCGATCGAACTATCAAACATGGGCAAAGGCTCATTGGTTTGTTCGATCACCACATTCGATAACGATATTGCCCGTGACTTCACACTGGGAGCAGCTTCAAGTCACGGAAGAATACTTGTACTCAACCGCGAAAGCGCTAAAGAAAGTACAGGTCATGGATCACCCATGCCATTGCTCGTGCACGGTGGACCGGGGAGGGCAGGAGGCGGGGAAGAAATGGGCGGACTTCGTGGTGTAAATCATTTTATGCAGAGGGTTGCCATACAGGGTTCTCCAACAATGCTGACTGCTATCACTGATGTTTATCAATATGGTGCCAGGCAGGTAGAAAAAGATGTTCATCCTTTCAGAAAACACTTCGAAGAACTCGAAATTGGTGAGACTTATGTTACGCACAAACATACCGTGACTGAAGCCGACATTGCTGCATTTGCGCAGATTTCCGGCGATAATTTCTATGCCCACGTGGATGCAACTTCGTTGGAAGGCACCATCTTCACCGGCCGGGTGGCGCATGGTTACTACGTACTGTCAAAAGCCGCAGGCATGTTTGTGGATCCAAGGAAAGGACCGGTGCTATTAAACTATGGATTGAATGAATGCCGCTTCACGAAACCTGTTTATCCCGGCATGACCATCGGCGTTAAACTGACGGTGAAAGAAAAAGTAGGACAGGAAAAAAGGAATGCCGAAGATATTGCCAAAGGCATTGTGAAATGGCTGGTCGATGTATATGATGAAACCGGTGAAACCGTAGCTATCGCAACGATCCTGACAATGGTAAAAAAGTTGGATCAGGGATGAGTATCAAGACATAAGTATCAAGTATTAAGACAGAACCATTGAACCATTGAACCTTTGAACCTTATGGAACCTCTGAAACCCTAACCCTCAATGACTGAAGCAAACACAGTGAATAAACCAGCGATCGATATCGATATCATGCTTCGTGCATTTAAGTTAATGGCTACGGCCAAGGCCATGACTGAATTGTATGAATCCAATAAAGCCGTAACGGCTAAATATGTCCACGCGACCTCGCGGGGTCATGAGGCCATTCAACTGGCACTCGGCATGCAACTACTGCCTCAGGACTGGGTATCGCCCTATTACCGCGATGACAGCATGTTGCTTGGCATCGGTATGCAACCATATGAACTGATGCTGCAGTTGCTGGCAAAAAGAGATGACCCGTTTTCGGGTGGCAGGATTTATTATAGCCATCCGAGCCTCCGGCGTGAGGATATGCCCAAAATTCCGATGCAGAGTTCTGCCACCGGCATGCAGGGAATCCCGGCGACAGGTGTGGCGATGGGAATAAAATATAAAGAGCAGCAGGGACTTGCTGAAAACTATGGTGATCAGTTACCTGTTGCAGTTTGTTCCTTCGGCGATGCAAGTATCACCGAAGGTGAAGTGGCTGAGGCTTTCCAGATGGCTGTGCTGAAGCAATTGCCGATACTCTACCTGGTACAGGATAATGAATGGGATATTTCAGCCACAGCAAAAGAAGTACGGGCACAGGATGCAACCGGGTACGCACAAGGATTTAAAGGGCTTGAAACAAGAACGATCGATGGCACAGACTTCATTGAGTCCTGGCGAACCATCAGCGAGGTATTGACGATCATACGCAAAGAACGACGCCCGTTCCTTGTTCATGCTAAGGTGCCTTTACTAAATCACCATACATCAGGTGTAAGAAAGGAATGGTATCGCCATGAGCTCGATGAAGCCGGTCAGCGTGATCCATATCCACGTTTATGGAAGCTGCTTTTTGATCATGGCGTGGAAGAATGGCAGTTGCAGCAAATGGAAAGCGAAGCGAGGCAAAAAGTGGATGATGCCTATGAAGAGGCAACCAATTCTGCCGACCCCGAGCCCGCAGATCTTTTTAAGCATGCTTTTGCACCCACAACAATAACAGAAGAGAAAGGAGAGCGTTCACCTGCCGGCAAACAGCCGACTGTGATGGTTGATTGCGCCTTATTCGCAGTGAATGAAATTCTTTCTAAACATCCTGAAGCGCTGCTATATGGACAGGATGTCGGCGCACGCCTCGGTGGTGTTTTCCGCGAAGCGGCCACACTTGGTCAAAAATTTGGCGACAACCGTGTTTTCAATACTCCCATACAGGAAGCCTTTATTATTGGCAGCACTGTTGGTATGTCGGCTACCGGCTGTAAGCCTATTGTTGAAGTACAGTTTGCCGATTATATCTGGCCCGGTCTGAACCAGTTATTTACGGAAGTGAGCCGTTCATGTTATTTGTCAAACGGCAAGTGGCCGGTCAGTTGTGTGATCCGCGTACCCATTGGCGCCTATGGCAGCGGGGGACCTTACCACAGTTCAAGCGTAGAGAGTGTGCTTTGCAATATTCGTGGTATCAAGATCGCTTATCCGTCGACCGGCGCAGACCTCAAAGGTCTTTTGAAGGCGGCCTTTTATGATCCGAATCCTGTTGTTATCCTCGAACATAAAGGACTATACTGGTCGAAGATCAAAGGCACCGAAGATGCCAAAACGATCGAACCGGATGAGGACTATATTTTACCGTTAGGTAAAGCGAGGTTAGTTCTTGAGGCTGAAGCTTCCGCCACTGTCAGTTCACTTGCGGTAATTACTTATGGAATGGGGGTATACTGGGCATCGGAAGCCGCCGACTGGTTCACGGGCAGGATTGAGGTCATCGATCTTCGTACGCTGGCACCGCTCGATATGGAAGCCATAACACTGGCAGTTCAAAAACATGGTCGTTGCCTGGTGGTAACCGAGGAGCCGGTTCATAATGGATTTGCCCAGGCGTTAGCCGGGCGTATACAGGACGAATGCTTCCGTTTTCTTGATGCCCCTGTCAGAACGATCGGCTCAGAAGAAATGCCGGCTATTCCTTTAAATTCGACACTTGAAGCCACCATGCTGCCCAATGCAGAGAAAGTGGCAATAGCCATGGAAGAACTATTAGAATATTAATAACGAATCCTGTTTGGCAAACGAAACAAAAATCAATTACTTTACTGCAAAATTCAATGCTATGCCCGCTTATCGCAAGGTTTCCCTTTTGAGTTTATCTCTCGCAGCTGCCGCATTTTCCTTCGGACAAACCGAAGCAGTTCAGAAAGCGCAGGTAGATGTTTCCATCGTTAACGCAAAGAATTTGCCTAGGGAAGGACAGGTAGTTGTTTTCACTGGCGCAAAAAACACAGATGCCATTACTGCTCAAACCAATAAGCTCGGAAGAGTGTCATTGCAGTTGCCAACCGGCGATGATTATGGCATTGGCATTAAAGACATGGCTGAAACAAGCCAGCAAACCACTTTGTCCATTCCTTCCCTGAAACCCGGAGAAACACTTACCGGTGCATACCGCGTCAATATTGTTTATGAACCGGCAAGAACGATCACATTAAGCAATGTCCAGTTCGATGTGTCTAAAGCAACACTTCGCCCGTCTTCATTCAAAGACCTGCAGGAACTGATCGAATACATGCGTACAAAGAAGACTGAAAAGATCGAGATTGGCGGCCATACCGACAGCTCAGGTATTGAAGAAAAAAATGTATTGCTTTCACAGGAAAGAGCGGACGCGATCAAAGCCTATCTCGTTAAAGCAGGCATTGCTGCTGATAATATCATCGCCAAAGGCTATGGATCTTCTCAACCCATTTCCGACAACCAAACTCCCGAAGGCAAAGCGAAAAATCGCCGGACGGAAGTGAGGAGGATTGTCGAGTAGTGAATAGTAAATGGGCAATGGTGAATCGTGAAAGAAGTGGACTCGATATACTTCTCTCCTGAAACCTGTTGAATGCTACCTGCAACCGGTTAAGTCGTCTTTATACTCAGTACTTCATACTGAATATTCTCTTTATTCTGTCCTCAGGCTCTTTACCGGGTTAGCTATCGCTACCCTGATGGCCTGGAAGCTGATCGTTACCAGCGCAACAACTATGGCCATTACAGCTGTAATAAAAAACACTTCCCAACTGATACTGGTTCGATAGGCGAAATTTTGCAGCCATTGGTGCATGAAGTACCAGGCGACAGGGCACGCAATGATAATACCAAGTGCAACGAGTTTGAGAAAATCCCTGGAAAGTGAGATGACGATATTGGTCACACTGGCACCCAGCACTTTTCGAACGCCGATCTCTTTGGTTCGTTGCTCTGCGCTGAATGTTGCCAGGCCAAAAAGGCCAAGGCAACAAATCAAAATGGCAATTATTGTAAACGACCGTATGAGTGCTGCTACCCTCACTTCAGCCTCATAATTTTTCTGAAAATCATCGTCGAGGAAAGTGTATTCAAACGGGTCGTTTGGACTGAGCCGGTGCCACGTTTCCTCAATGGCTTTCAAGGTGATGCCAATTGTACCTGGCCTGGCATGTGCAATGAGGTAATTGTAATTTGATTCTGAGCTCAATTGGAAACCATAGGGTTCAATTTCGGTGTGCAGATCTTTGAAATGAAAATCTTTCACCACGCCAATGATCTCCCAACGATATGTTTCATTCTGCCAGTTGATTGCGAGTTTTTTACCAACTGCATCGGCAGGTGAGGAGAAACCCAACTGGCGTGCGCCTTCGGCATTGATCACCATGCGATAGGTAGTGTCGGCGGGAAACTCAGGAGAGAAGAGCCTTCCGGCTAATGGCTTAATATGCAGGGTCTGCAGGTAGGAATTATCTACCCAGTTCATAAAGAAGCGCTTCGACATATTCATATTGTCCCCTTCTTTATAGAGAGGCATATCACTGGGATTGAAAATGCCGGGATAATACAAGGAAGCACCTGTATTTTCTATTGATGGAATTTTCAGCAGTTCTGCTTTTAATGCGGTATATAGCTTCTTAGAAGCATTACCGCGAAGCGGCACGATCACCTGTTGGTCCCTTGCAAAACCAAGATCTTTTGAGGTGAGATAATTCATTTGTTTTTCAATTACAACTGCCGCAATAATAAGCCCCGCAGAAATCACGAACTGGAATACCACAAGTGCCTTCCGCAGCGAAACCGCTGCCAGCGAATTGCTGAACTTTCCTTTGAGTACTTTCACCGGTTTGAACGATGAGAGGTAAAATGCCGGGTAGCTTCCCGCCAGCAAACCGGCAATCAATGCGAGTAATACAAACAAGGCGGTCATACTAAGGTCTCCCGGCAAAGTATATGTCAGGGCCTTGCCCGAAGCACGGCCGAACATCGGCAAAAACAAAATCGTGAGGAAAATTGATAGAATAAAGGAAATCAAGGCCATGACTATCGATTCGCCAAGGAACTGTGTAACCAGCGAACTTCTCACTGCACCCAATACTTTCCTCACACCAACTTCAGCAGAACGCTTCGATGATCGTGCCGTTGAAAGGTTCATAAAATTGACACAGGCAATCAGCAGAATAAAAACAGCAATCGAAGCAAGAATGTATAAATAAGTTACACTGCCCGGCGGCGTTACATTAGCATTGGTGGTTGAGTGCAGGTGAATATCATTCAACCTTACCAAAAATTGTTTTTTATTAAAACCCATTGCACGCAGATCATTTCCCGCATGCTTTTCAAGAAAGGCGGGAAATTTTCTTTCAAGTTTGGCAGCGTCCACGCCCGGACGCAGCAGAAGGTAGGTATAAAACATATTGTTGGAAGCCAGGTCGCGGGGGCGGTCAAAGAAGGAACCCATATCTCCGCCATGCGCCGACATAATGAACTCTGCATCGATGTGTGTTGGAATTGACGAATGAATAAAAACACCACTCACCGTGAAATCATGATCGCCATTGGTACTGCTGCTGATCCTGATAACTTTACCGAGGGCGGGCTCACTTCCAAACATCTTTTCCGCAATAGCGGAGGAGATGACTACATTATTCGGTTGAACAAGCGAAGTCGCTGCATTCCCTTCTTTGAAATGATAGGAGAGCACCTGGAAGAAGGTGGAATCGGCTAAATAGCCGTTGCCCTCATAAAAAGATTTCAACTCGCCTGAAGGCGAACGGTACTGCAGCAGCGTCTTATCATCAGAAAAGGTTTTAAGCAAACGCGTAGTCTTTTCAATTTCGGGAAATTCCATTTGCATGGCAGCGGCCATTGGCGCCGGTGTATTCGCTTTGCGATCCTCTTTCCCTTCCTTGATAAAAACAGTACCCACCTGGTAAATACGGTCGCCGTTTTTGTGATAACTGTCATAGCTCATTTCATGGCGGATAAATAAAAGTATGAGCATGCAACAGGTCAGGCCGATCGAAAGACCGAAGATATTGATGAAAGAAAAGGCCTTGTTCTTCATCAGGTTTCGCCACGCCAGTTTAAAATAATTTCCGATCATTTGTTTTTGTAATTCCGGATGAGTATGTATGAATTTTTGATCAGGCCATAATATTTTCAAAGACGGCCTGGCCATCGAGCATTCTTACAATGCGATGGCTGTAACGGGCATCATGTTCCGAGTGAGTTACCATTACGATCGTTGTTCCCTGGTCGTTCAGATCAGTGAGCAGTTGCATTACTTCATTGCCATTGGAAGAGTCGAGGTTGCCCGTAGGTTCATCAGCAAGGATCAACCGCGGGTTGTTTACAACAGCACGTGCCACGGCTACACGTTGTTGTTGCCCGCCGGAAAGTTGCTGAGGATAATGGTTCCTGCGATGCATGATCTGCATCTTATCAAGGATATTTTCAACCTGTTTCTTACGTTCAGTAGCCTTCACGCCGAGATAGATCAGTGGAAGTTCTACATTTTCAAAAACGGTAAGTTCATCAATAAGGTTAAAGCTTTGGAAAACAAACCCAATATTCTTTTTCCTGAGATCAGCCCTTTTGCGCTCATTGAAGTTCGCAACTTCTACGCCGTTGAAAATAAAACTTCCTGTGTCGGCATCATCCAGTAACCCGAGAATATTGAGCAGTGTCGATTTGCCACAGCCCGAAGGTCCCATTATAGCGACGAATTCCCCTTCTTTCACTTCAAGGCTCAATTTGTTGAGTGCAACCGTTTCCACATCTTCGGTGCGATAGATTTTTTCAAGTTCTTTGATCCTGATCATAGTAGTATTATTGAAACGTTCCTGGTTAATAGATTTTCAATTGAAGAATATCCATCGGAGTAATGTCATGACCTGTTGAGCCTTTATCATGGCCTGCACACAGACTTATTTTTTTTGCAGGTGGCTCGTAACAACTGGATGCAGGTGTTAATGCAAAGCTGGCGAACAGGACAATAAGCAATTGGGATAGCAGCTTTTTCATATTGCTGGTGGTTTTTATCGGTGAGTTTATTTCAAAATGAGTTCTTCCATTTTTCCATAATTTTCGTAACCTGAAATAACAACCCGGTCACCGGGCTGAAGCCCGGATATGACCTCGTAATATTCGGGATTTTGCCTGCCAAGCTGAATATCAGCTTTGAACGCAGTACGACCGTCTTTCGACATTTTAAAGATCCAGTTACCTCCGGTCTGCTGGTAAAACCCTCCCTTGGGCACTAACAATGCCTGCGTTTCATCTCCGAGTGCAAGTCTTACGGGCAGTGTCTGACCGCGACGCATACCCGACGGAACTTCACCCGAAAATTCTAAATCAACATCGAAACTCCCGTTATTCACCTGCGTAAACACTTTCTTCACGACCAGTTTATAAGTCTTTGCTCCAGAGGTATATTCCGCACTCAACCCCGGAAAAACGCGGCTGATAAAATGCTCATCGATAGCTGCCCTCACTTTAAACCCGGTGATCACATCAACCTGCCCGAGGCGTTCACCCTTGTTTTTTGACTGACCGATTTCTGCATCCAGTGATGTTAGCTGGCCATTAACAGGAGCCTTTACGATAAGGTCACTTACTTTTCTGCGCATGAGTGATAATGCATTTTGCATCCGGCTGTAGGATTCCCTCATCTGTCTTGCCTGGCTGTTCACCGAAAGTGAATCCTTGCTAAGCGTTTCCTGCGTGAGCTTCCGTCGCCTCAACTGGTAGCGGTAATTGTTTTCGGCTGATTTCAGTTCCTGCGCGGCTAAGGCTTGTTCATCGTAGAGATATTTGTCAAGTTTGTATACCCGTTCCGCTTCTGCAAGCGCATTGTCTACTTCAGCCATTTGATTCAACTGCCTGATGGTATTTTGGTCTGCATTGTTTCGGGTGTTCTGCATCTGGGTAAGTACATCAAAAACCGCGGTCTCCTGGTTGGAAAGACTGAGTTCAAGATCTGTATTAGACAACCGGAGAATGGGCTGATCTTTCATTACCATGGAACCATCTTCAACAAATCTCTCCTCCACACGTCCTCCTTCGATCGCATCGAGGTAGATGGTTGAAACCGGCATAACATTACCACTGACTGCAATAAATTCCTGGAACTTTCCCGATTTTACCTGGGCTATATTAAGCCTTTCGGTATCAACGTTTAATCGGTTATTGCCGGCAGTTATAAGGTAACTGCCCAGGATAATTGTTGTAATGATTACAGTGGAGATAATTATGATGAGCTTGCGTTTCGTCCATTTCTTCCTGGGGGCTATCCGGTCCACGTTGATTTAACTGTTTCCGTTATTGAATGCAATCTCGTGCCATAATGCTAATGCTTTGATTTGCAATAATTTGATAGGCAAATGAACAAGGCGTGCTGTACGATTCCGAAACACGAAGTGTTCGCTTTTGATACAGTTTCTAATATGATTGCGGGATAAAAAAATTAAGTATCAGCCACTTAGATAATTGGTATCATTGTGGCGCCTGTTCAAAGGAATTTCAAAAAGTATATGCTATTAAAGAATGCCTCGGTTTTGGTGGTTGACGACGATGCAGACGTATTGACGGCGGTGCGATTGCTACTCAAAACAGAGGCGAAGGACGTGATTACAGAAAAGAATCCAGGGAACATTCAAACCCTGTTGTCAAAGCATTCATTCGACCTTGTGATGCTCGACATGAATTTTACCAGTTCCATCAACACAGGCAATGAGGGTTTGTTCTGGCTCAGGAAAGTGCTTGAATTGAAGCCGGGGACAGCGGTCATAATGATAACAGCTTACGGCGCTATAGACCTGGCCATCCGCTGCCTCAAAGAGGGTGCAGCTGATTTCGTGGTAAAGCCGTGGCATAACGAGAAATTACTGGCTTCAGTGAAGGAGGCCCTTGGTAACAAACCAGGGCAAATGTATTCGTCCTCAAAGGAAGACTACAATAAAAGTGAATTGATCGGCCGGTCCTCTGCAATGAACGATATCTTTTACAAGATCAGTAAAATTGCTCCAACAGATGCCAACATTCTGATCCTTGGTGAAAACGGAACCGGTAAAGATCTGATTGCAAAAGCAATTCACAGGCAGTCATTACGGGCAGGTAAACCCTTTATAAAAGTGGATGTTGGTGCACTTACTGATTCATTATTTGAAAGCGAATTATTCGGACACAAAAAAGGTGCATTCACCGATGCCCGGGAGGATCGTGAAGGACGGTTTGAAGCTGCCAACGGGGGCACACTTTTTCTCGACGAAATAGGTAATATCTCTTTGCAACAACAGGCTAAATTATTAAGTGTGCTACAAAACCGGCAGGTAACAAGGCTCGGGGATAACCAGCCCATACCTGTCGACATCCGGCTTATTTGTGCAACGAATGTTCCTTTAACCGACCTGGCCAATGAGACGCGGTTTCGCAAAGACCTTGTGTACCGCATCAACACTGTTGAAATCGTGGTGCCACCGCTTCGTACACGGGGTGATGATATACTGGAACTTGCGCAGCACTTCTGCCAGTTATATGGAGGTAAATACATGAAGCCTGGAATTTCGTTCGGTAAAGCCGCTGCTGAAAAGCTGTTGCATTATCATTACCCGGGCAATGTACGGGAGCTTCAATATACGATTGAACGCGCAGTTATCATGGCAGAAGGCAATAAATTGGGAGACACCGATATCATCTTCTCACCGATAGAATCGGTGAAGGCACTTGCAGAAGAACCCATGGAATTACACCTGGGGGCCCTTGAAAAAAATACAATTCTCAAGGTGATTGATAAACATCATGGAAATATTACAAAGGCGGCAAAAGAGCTTGGACTTACACGTACAGCTTTATACAGGAGGTTAAGCAAATATGATATCTGAAACCATTCAATGGCGATTGCTGGCACGGGTGCTGCTTTTATTTGCCGTGCTTTGCGGTGAGTCGTTTTTATTGGTTAAGGGATGGTATGGTTATGCAGCATTGCTTGCGCCGTTGTTGATTTACATGCTTGTAGTGTTTTTCCGGTTTCACCGGAAGGCGCATGATGAGCTGGCCCAGTTCGTGGAATCTGTTCACTACCGCGACTTTTCAAGAACCTTCGATGTAAGGCACGCGCCGCCTGATATCCAGCCGCTTCGCAAGGGCTTCAACGAGATCAACGAAACCTTTAAAATTATCAGCAAGGAAAAAGAAACACAGTATCAATACGTCCAGAAGATCCTTGAACTTGTAGATACCGGCATCCTTTCTTTCAGGCAGGACGATGGAACGGTCATCTGGATGAACGAGACATTGAAAAGAATGCTTGAAGTGCCTTATCTCAAGTCCATTTATTCACTCGAAAAAAGAGATAGGAGTCTCTTCGGCCAGCTGATGAATCTCAGGCCAGGTGAGTCGAAGATCGGTACGGCATCAACAGAAAAAAAATCTTTCAAAGTTTTATTGTCAGCCACCGTATTCCAGTCGGCCGGGGAGAAATTCACACTGATCGCCTTTCAGAATGTAGACGAAGCCCTTGATGAAACTGAATCAAAAGCATGGCAGAAGTTGCTGAATGTAATGACCCATGAGATCATGAATTCCATTGCGCCTATTTCGTCACTGGCAGACACACTGAAAAAGCGGCTTTCTGAAGAACCCGTCAACGAGCCAGGCTCGCTCGACGACCTGAAGCTTGGCATTGAAACCATCAAGCGGCGCAGCGAAGGGCTGTTGAAGTTTGCGGAAACCTACAGGAGTCTCAATAAGATCACTACACTCAATTTAAAAAGCGTTCTTGTCAGGGACCTCTTCGAGAATTTGTACAGCCTGATGGAACCTACATTACAGCAGAAAAAAATTGAACTTGATATCGTTTTAAAAAATACGGGACTTGCCATTGTTGCCGACACCGCTTTGGTTGAGCAGGTCCTCATTAACCTCGTCGTAAACAGTATTGACGCAGTTAAGGACAAGGATGAAGGCAGGATAGTGCTCACCGCATTTGAATCACCCGATCACAAGATTGTCATCAAGGTTGCAGATAATGGATCTGGCATGAGTGCTGAAATCCTTGACCGGATCTTTGTTCCCTTTTTTACAACAAAGAAGAGCGGTAGCGGAATTGGCCTGAGCCTGTGCAGGCAGATCATGATGATGCACCATGGGAACACTTTCCAGCACATTGGGATCCTAAGCTTAGAATTCCACGTGGACAAGTTGTC
>JADMIO011006370.1_pt1 | contig 63317 bp, 51 predicted proteins | sample 8958161 | NCBI WGS metagenome assembly JADMIO01 (sample SAMN16585339, study PRJNA669376) | soil metagenome | isolation source: Crop rotation soil | place: USA: Cullars Rotation, Alabama | collected 2011
CCGCGACTTCAAGTCACGTGAATTCCAAGCTTCGGATCCCACTGTGCTGGAAAGCTCACCCGCGTGTCGATGTGCCGGCGAACGTCGCGCAAAAGCAGGAAGGTCAAACAACGCTGACGCTCGATCCGGAAATGTTCAAGAAGGACGACAAGAGCGGTTCAGCAGCAGCATGGATGACTTACGGATTGATTCGAGCTGGTTGGCCCAAGGAAAACTTCGCGAAGGAGTATCCGAACGAGAAGGCGTATCGTCACAGTTTGAAAGAAGAAGCCGCGGCGATGCGCGCGGCGCTGAAAGTGCTGGGCGAACAGAAAGGCGGCGACGCGAGCAAGATCGATCCGTCGCTACAAATGATTCGGAAGCTCGATAAGGAAGGTTTGCTGGAGGCTTTTATTCTGCTCGCGATTCCCGACCAGGGTATCGCAAGTGATTTCGCCGCTTATCGCAAGACCAACGTCGAAGACCTGCGCCGCTACGTGAAGTTGTACGTGCTGACCGGCGGCGGTAAACCTGAATAATCCGTGTAATCCGTGGCTAATTTAACCGCGGATTACACGGATCTCTTTCAGATTATCTCGAGCCTGGCGCGGGTTTGCGGGGAAGCTTCTGATCACGCATCGCGGTGTTGTAAACAAACGCGGCCATGATCGTCGCTGCCTGTTTCATGTCGTCGCCTTGAATACGATCGAACACGTCCTGGTTTGAGTGATGTGTGCGCGTGTCGTATTCGATCTCGTCCTGAATAAACTGGAAGCCCGGCAATCCAATCCCATCAAACGAGAGGTGGTCCGTACCGCCGGTGTTCGCGATCGAAAGCGTAGTTGCGCCGAGATCGCGGAACGGCGTCAGCCACTGACGAAAGAGCGAACGAATCGCTTCGTTGCCTTGCAGGTACACGCCACGAATTTTTCCGGTGCCGTTGTCGAGATTGAAGTAGCCGCTCAGCTTCTCGTACTCGGGTTTCGTGACGAGTGTTGGTCCAGCCGGAGCGCTGTTTCCGTTTCCGCCGCCCATTCCGTTATTCACATTACCCGTTGCAGGCGCAGCCGATGTCGCCGGGTTTTGCAACGTGCCGAAGTGATCGGCAACGTAAGCGCGTGAGCCGAGCAGGCCTTCTTCTTCACCACTCCACAATGCGATGCGGATCGTGCGACGCGGTTTGAGACCGAGCGCCTGAATGATGCGCACGGCTTCCAACGCGACGGCACAGCCCGCGGCGTTGTCAGTCGCACCCGTGCCGGAATGCCACGAGTCCATGTGACCACCCAGCATCACGATCTCGTCTTTCAGATCCGTGCCGGGAATCTCAGCGATCGTGTTGTAGCCCATCGGATCGGCGTCCTGCCACTCGACAGCCAGATCGACGTTCATTTTCACAGGCTCGCCGGCCTGCAACATGCGCACGATGCGGTTGTAGTGCTCGATTGCGACGACGAGTTGCGGCGTCATCTTCGGAGCGCTCTTGTCGTACGGCGGTGTGCCGCGAGCGAATGGATTGGCCGGGGGTGGAGCGTTCGGATCGCGCGGTGGTTGCGGGACTGATGCTGACTGCACGAACATCGTGCCGCCATCGCCGCGACTCGGATCGATCAGGAGTGCCGCGCCTTCCGACTGGAAGAAGCGCATCTTCGCGTTCGCGAGTTCGAATGCGGCGCGAAACTGCGGGTTAGCGGCGAAGTTGCGATTACCGCCGGCACGCGGTTCAGGCGCGTCCGCGAGCGTCAACAAATCTTTTTCGTTCAAGCGCGTGCCGAGTGGATCGAAGTGCGCGCTGACTTCGCGCATCGGCGCGGTCAAAACGATCTTGCCGTTAAGTTTGCCTTTGTACTTTTCGAAGTCTGCTTCTGTTTTCGCGTCGAAGTAAACGACGTCGGCGGTGAGCGGACTCGACAAACCGGGCGACCAGGCTTTCGGATACGCGATCAGAGGGATCGCGGTCGGCTCAGTCACCTGCGCAGAGAAACGTTTCAGGGTCCAGCCGCGGCCGAATGGTCCCCACGCTTCGAGATGCGCGTTTTGCAGTCCCCATTTGGTCAGTTGATCGCGCGTCCATTCGTTCGCGCGCTTCATGCCGGGCGAAGCAGTCAGGCGTGGTCCAATGACGTCGCTCAGGTAGCTCAACGTCTGCATGACCTGCGAGCGATTCATGCCTTCGTCCTTGATGCGCGTGATTGGATCGTTTGGGTCTGGTGTAGGCGCCGGAGTCTGCTGGGCAAGCATTGAAACCGGCGAGATTGCGAAGATCAGGAGCAGCACTACGGCCGCAGAACGCCGAAGAATCATGGTGGTCTCCTCGAGTTGTAGAACTAAAGTAGGATGGACGCCTAATAGTGCCACAAAAAGCACAAAAGGCACAAAATGAGTTATGAGACTTTCTGTGCTTTTTCTGGTTTTTCGCGGCTGGGACAATCTTCGTTGGCGCAGTAGCGGAAGGTTCCCTGCTTCTTCGTGGTCTTCTCCAGGAGGAACGGCGCGTTGCAGTCGGGACACGTCTCGAGTACGGGCTTGTCCCAATAAACAACGTTGCAGTTCGGATACTCCGAACAACCATAAAACACCTTGCCGCGTTTCGATTTCTTCACCACGATCTCGCCTTTGCAGCCGGGCCGCGGACACGAAACTCCCACTGTCTCCTGCTTGATGTATTTGCACTTCGGATAGTTCGAACACGAAATAAATTCACCGAAACGCCCGACACGCTTCACGAGTTGCGCACCATCGACCGGACACTTCTCATCGATCGGCACGGGCGGAGGCGCGGCGACACCAGTCTTGCCAATCTTCCTGATGTTGCGACACTCCGGATAACCAGTGCAGCCGAGGAATGGACCAAAGCGTCCGCGCTTCATCTGCATCGGCTTGCCGCACAGATCGCACGTCTCCGGTTCGGCGGCTTCTTCACTCGCGGGCTGCGGCTCGGTTGAGTTCGCGGCGCCATTTGATCCAGCCGGCGCTTCCGCATCGCGCGTCGCTTCGCAGTTGAGACATTTCAAGTACGGACCGAAGCGTCCCCATTTCTGGACCATGCCTGGCGTGTTGCACTTCAGGCACACTTCCTCAGTCGGAACGTTCTTCTCTTTGATGTCTTTGATGTAATGCTGAAACTGTTTGAGGTCACCTTCAAACTTGTTGTAGAACTCGCGCAGCGCTTTGGTCCAACGAATCTTTCCGTCTTCGATCTCGTCGAGCTCTTCTTCCATGCGCGCCGTGTAAGTCTCGTTGAAGAGATCGTCGAAGCCGCCGTCGATCAGGAGATCGTTGACGGTCTTGCCGAGCGCGGTGGGATGAAAACGTCCCTGGATCTTCTCGACGTACTCACGCTCCTGAATCGTCGACATGATTGCGGCGTAAGTCGAAGGCCGGCCGATGCCCTTCTCTTCGAGCGCTTTCACGAGCGTCGCTTCCGTGTAACGTGGCGGCGGCTCGGTGAAATGCTGTTCGGGCGTGATCGTGTTCAGCTTGAGCGTCTCGCCTTTTTCGACCAAAGGCAGACTGCGCTCCGCTTCATCATCGTCGTCCGTCTTTTCGTCGCGGCCTTCCTGGTAGATCTTGAGGAAGCCGTCAAACTTCTGCACCGAACCCGTCGCGCGGAAAATGAATCTTCCGGCCTGGATGTCGATCGTCGTTTGATCGAAGACCGCAGGCATCATCTGCGACGCGACGAAGCGCTGCCAGATCAATCGATAAAGTTTCAACTCTTCCGGCTTGAGATACTTCGCCAGCGAGTCAGGCGTGCGCGCGACTTCCGTTGGACGAATCGCTTCGTGCGCGTCCTGCGCGTCTTTCTTCGAGCGATAGTAGACCGCCTTCTCGGGCAGATAAGCAGCGCCGTATTGCTGATTCACGTAATCGCGAACTTCACCGAGCGCCGCGTCCGAAACGCGCGTCGAGTCAGTTCGCATGTAGGTGATGAGACCGACTGAACCTTCCTCACCAAGCTCGACGCCTTCGTAGAGCTTCTGCGCGAGCATCATCGTTTTCTTCACCGCGAAACCGAGTTTGCGCGAAGCTTCCTGTTGCAGTTTCGAAGTGATGAACGGCGGCACGGGATTGCGCTTCCGTTCCTTCGTCGTGACATCGTTGACGACGTACGACTGTTGTTGCGCTTCAGCGACGATCGCATCGGCTTTGGCCTGATCGTCGATGACGATCTCGTTCTTCTTCAGGTCCTGATCGAAGCCACTGGTTTTGACAGTCTGCTCGTCGATCTTGAACAGACGCGAGTCGAACGCAGGCGGCAGTTTCGAGCTCAGATTCGCCGCGATGGTCCAATACTCAGTCGTCTTAAACTGTTCGATCTCGCGTTCGCGTTCGACGACCATGCGCAATGCGACTGACTGCACGCGACCGGCACTCAACCGTCCACCAATCGTGCGACACAGCAACGGCGAGACTTTGTAACCCACCAGACGATCGAGCACGCGCCGCGCCTGTTGCGCATCGACGAGGTTCTCATCGATCTGTCGTGGATGCTCGAAAGCCTCGTTCACCGCGCGTTTCGTGATCTCATTGAACATCACGCGAAACGCGGGCTTCGCGGGTCGCTTCGGCACGATCTCTTCAGCGAGGTGCTGGCAGATCGCTTCGCCTTCACGATCGGGGTCAGCGGCAAGATAAATCGCTTCAGCTTCCTTCGCCGCCTTCTTCAGCTCGGCTACGATTCTCTTGTTGTTACGTTTTTTCGAATCGGGAATCAGTTCGTAAGTAGGTTCGAAGTTGTGTTCGACGTCGACTCCGAGACCTTTCGAAGGCAGATCTTTAATGTGGCCTATCGAGGCCTTGACCAGATAGTCCTTTCCTAAATACTTGTTTATGGTTTTCGCCTTTGCAGGCGACTCAACGATTACTAAATTTTTTGCCATCTCTATATTTACTCAATCTTGGCTGCGCTTGGGTCGGGTCAGTACCCGACCCAAGCGCGAACCCTTCACCTACAGCCGTCTCACAAAACATCTACCGGGCAGCGCTCTCACCAGCTCTCGAATTTCCAAAGAGAGCAGCGCGGCCGTCAACTCCGAAATCGGGAGCTGACTCTTATCAAAAAGCCAATCGACATGCGCCGGGCTGTCCGGTGTCAATAACTTAAAAACGCACGTCTCCGCCGGCGACAGGCCTTCGGGAACAAACGCCAGTCGCTCGGTCATCGCGGATTTCCGCTCACTAAACGGCGGCGGCAAAAGCGACGCGGCAATCGGCTGCGGCAGCTCGGCGGCGATGTCCTGCCACTGCTGCACCAGCTTCGCTCCCGCGCCTTTTATCAAATAGTTCGTTCCGAACGAGTTTCGAGAAGTTATATTTCCCGGCACGGCAAACACTTCTCTGTTTTGCTCCATTGCGAGCCGCGCGGTTATCAAAGATCCCGAATTCTCCGCCGCTTCCACAACCACGACCCCAAGACTCAGCCCGCTAATGATGCGGTTCCGGTACGGAAAGTTTTCCGAGACCGGTGGCGTCCCCAACGGGAACTGACTGACGAGCGCGCCACCGCGGTCGAGTATCTCCGCCGCCAACTTCTTGTGATCGCGAGGATAAACCTCGTCAATCCCGGTGCCGAGAACGGCGACTGTGCGGCCACCCGCTTCCAGCGCGCCCCGGTGCGCAGCGGCGTCGATGCCACGCGCAAAGCCCGAAACCACGGTCACGCCGTGCTCGGCCAGGTCGCGCGCCAGCATGTTTGCGGCGTTCTGCCCGTAGGTCGAGCACCTCCTTGACCCTACCACACCGATACACGGTCGTTCCAGGCAATCTGACCAGGCGCCTTTAACATACAGAACAATCGGCGGGTCGTAGATTTCCCGTAAGGATGAGGGATAAACCCCGTCGTCCAGCAACAAAATGTCGCCGCCGAGTTGTTTAACTGCCGTAATCTCGGCTTCGGCGCGAGGGAGCAAATCGCGGGCAATGATGGTATCGACGGCCTCGGGCGGCAGTCGCAGGTGCTCCAGCTCGGCTCGTGTTGCTTTATAGACTGCCTCGGCAGAACCGAAACGCTCGAGGAGTTTGGCAGCGGCGCGAGGACCGATGCCTGGTGTCATATTCAACTCAATCCAATCACTGATCATGTGAGGAAACTTCCTGTAAAGAACTATTAGCCTTCGGTTTCTGGCGGAGGCGTGTAGGAATCGAACCTACCTGAGCCCGCTCTCACGGTCTCACTAACGGTTTTGAAGACCGCGCCGTTCACCAGAACAGATTCGCCTCCAGGAGGCCCGCTTGAGTCGCCCACTGTGTCGGAAGCCTGAAACCCTACGCGCGGTCAGCCTAAACTGTCAAGCTTCGTTTACGGTTCCACGCCCGAGCGTTTGAGAACTACCCAACCATTCCGGTCAAAAATCTTGACGTAACCCTTTTCCTGCTGTTCCGCGAGGAAAGCTTCTATGTCTGCATAACTGGCGAACGGATGTGCGGCGAGTTGACTGCTCGCTATGACGTAAGTTGCGACGGTGGGCACAGGTTCTATGCCGGGAGGGTGAATGACATAGATGCCGCGCCGGTGCGTTAAATGCGGGGCAATCGGAATCTGCGCCCCAACGGAAACACCGGGCGGAATCATTTCAACCGCGGCTTGCCCAGCCCTGTCGCTCTCAGACAACTGCCAGTAGTCCGGTGAGCTCAGTCTCCACAGTGGGAGCCGCGGCAACATGCAGAGATTGACGACCAAAATAGCGAGCGCTGCCAACTGTACAGCGACTTTAAGCGCACGCTCGTTCTTGATCAGTCTGGTGATTCTCCATAGACCGTCGGCGGCAGCCATCGCTACCACCGGCGTCACGGTGGCGTTGTAATGGTAGAGCGGCTCCCAAAAAACTAACCTGCTCGAGAGAAAACGCTGCGCGAAAATCGGTACGAAGAGAACCAGCAACGGCGAAAAGAGCGAGAGCAGCAGGAAGGGAGAAAATATCAACCAGATCGTGTGAAGCTTGGTCACGGACGAAGTCATAATCTGGAACACGACCCAAGGCCTTCTAATCATCGTCTTCATCGCGCTGCTCAGGTCTGGTCCGAGCGCGTCATAAGTCCAGTAGTCGTAGGCGCGTCCCCCCGAAAAGAAAGGGATTACGATCTTCGTCAGTAGCGGGAAAGTGATAGCGCCAACACTCAGACTCACGAGGCCGTCTCTGTATCTCTTCAACAAAATCAGGTAAATGCCGAAGAATGCCAATACGGCTCCCATGTTCTCCTTCGTCATCAACATCAGAAAGAAGCAGATGAAATAGCCCCACGGCTTTCGCTCGTCGATGTAATAGATGGCAAAGGCGATGAGTGGAATGGCGAAGGCGATCTCGTGAAACTCGAACGCTACTGTCTCTTGAATGCCCCAGAAGAGAGAGTACGACAGAGTAAAAAGCCATGCCGCGCTTTTGCCCAGGCGCCGCTCGGTGAACAGAAAGACGGGGATGATGGAGAGCGCAACTACAAACGACTGGCCGATGAGGATGGCCTCGGCGCTGTTCATAATCCAGTTGAACGGGCTGAGCAACGCCACGATCGGGTGGAAATGGTCGCCGAGTATGTTCTCCAACCTGTTGAAGCGCACCGTGATATTCGGCGAATCGAGCCTGCTGTAAAGCCAGATGGCCTGGTCGAAGACGGCGAGGTCCCAACCGCTCCCGAAATGCCGGTGCCTTAAAATCGAGAATGCTGAATAAATAAACGTGTCGGCGAGGAGGAGAACCAGCAGCAGCGCGCGCCGGCGCATGACTACGAGGATTTTCATTCGACCTTATTGTCTGCGAGAGTGAACTGAGCGGCCGACATATTAGCCCATTTGACCTATCCGGCTAAGTTTCTTAAAATTCGAACGAACGTTCGAACTGAGAATCTTGGTAAATCATGTCAAATCCTGAAATCCTGTTCCAAACTTCGCCCGAGCAATATAAACACTGGAGACTGTCGCTGGACGGACCCATCGCGACCCTCTCGATGGACGTCCAGGAAGACGAGACGCTCGCCGACGGCTACAAACTCAAGCTCAACTCCTACGACCTTGGCGTCGACATCGAGCTCGCTGACGCTGTCCAGCGAATTCGATTCGAGCATCCGGAAGTGCGCGCGGTGGTGATTACGAGCCTGAAGCCCCGAATCTTCTGCGCGGGCGCGAATATCTACATGCTCGGCTCGTCGTCGCACGCGTTCAAAGTCAACTTTTGCAAGTTCACGAACGAGACGCGCTGCGCAATCGAGGACGACTCGAGCCATTCCCATCGTCGATATATCGCTGCGTTGAACGGAACAGCTTCAGGCGGCGGCTACGAGCTCGCGATCGCGTGTGACGAAATCTATCTCGTCGACGACGGCAACTCAGCGGTCTCGCTTCCCGAAGTTCCGTTGTTAGGCGTGCTGCCCGGTACTGGTGGACTGACTCGCCTCGTCGATAAAAGAAAAGTGCGACGCGATCGTGCCGATGTGTTCTCAACGCTCGCCGAAGGATTGAAAGGCAAACGCGCGAAGGAGTGGGGACTCATCGACGGATATTTTCCGACGAGCAAGTTTCAGGAATCGGTTGATGCGCGCGTCAAGCAGTTAGCCAACAACGCGGCACCTGCTGAGGGAATCAAGTTAACGCCGCTTGAGTTTGAAAATTCAGAAGACTCGCGAAATTACAAATATGTCAAACTCAAACTACATCACGATCAGCGGTACGCGGATTTAACTGTGCACGCGCCCGACGATCCACAGCCCACGACCGCCGAGCAGATCCAGGAACTCGGCGCTGCTTATTGGCCGCTGCAAGCTTATCGAGAACTGGACGATGCTTTGTTGCATCTGCGCGTGAATGAACCGTTGATCGGTCTCGTCTGTGTGCGCACCGAAGGCGATGCTGAAAACGTGTTATCGATCGATCAGACGCTGATGGCGAATCGCGATCACTGGCTCGTGCGCGAAATAATTTTGCACATGGCCCGTGTGCTGCGGCGTCTCGATCTGACGGCGAAGAGTTTCTTCGCGATCGTCGAACCGGGAAGTTGTTTCGCGGGCAACCTGCTCGAGCTGTTGCTTGCTTCGGATCGCAGTTACATGCTCGCAGACTCAGACGCGTCGCTTGCTGTTTCAGAGTTGAACCAGGGCGCGTTTCCGATGAGCAATGGTCTGACGCGCATGCAGTCGCGCTTTCTCGCCGAACCCGAGCGGCTCGACGAAGTCTTTGGCGATAAGAAAACTTTCGACACTGATGAAGCCGAAGAGCTCGGGCTCATCACCTTCGCACCTGACGATCTCGATTGGGAAGACGAGATTCGCGTCGCGATCGAAGAGCGCACGTCGTTGTCGCCCGATGCACTGACTGGAATGGAAGCGTCGCTTCGTTTCGCCGGTCCAGAAACGATGGACACAAAAATCTACGGTCGCCTGACCGCATGGCAAAACTGGATCTTCCAGCGCCCGAACGCGGTTGGACCAGAAGGCGCGCTGACGAACTACGGGAAACCAACACAGGCGCACTTCGATTACAAACGAACGTAGTCACAAAAGGCACAAGAATGATCAGCCACAAAAAAGCACAAAAAGCTCAAAATGTTTATCTAGTTGAGCGCCGTCACATCAGAAATTCATTCTGTGTTTTTGTGCCTTTTTGTGGCTAAAAAGGGGTTTATGAATTTATACGATCGCATTCCTAACAACGTTAATCTCTCCGAAGACAAGAAACTCCAGCGCGCGCTCGAGAAGTGGCTGCCGAATTATCTCGACTGGTGGCGCGAGATGGGGCCTGAAGGATTTCAGGAGAAAGATGTGTGGCTGCGCACCGCGGTCGACGTCGGCTCCGAAGGCTGGGCCCACTTCGATTACGTGAAGATGCCGGACTATCGCTGGGGCATCTTTCTCGAGCCGCCACAGCCCGATGCAAAAGTCGGTTTCGGCGACAACTACGGCCGTCCGGCTTACCAGGAAGTGCCGGGCGAGTTTCGCAATGCGTTGCGTCGCATTATCGTCACGCAGGGCGATACCGAACCAGCGTCAGTCGAACAACAGCGACAACTCGGCAAGACCTGTCCGTCGCTTTACGACTTGCGCAACCTGTTTCAGGTGAACGTCGAGGAAGGACGACACCTGTGGGCCATGGTCTATTTGCTGCACGGTTACTTCGGTCGTGATGGTCGCGACGAAGCCGATGAGTTGCTCGAACGACGCAGTGGCAATCCTGATAAGCCACGCATTCTCGAAGCGTTCAATCAACCTTGCGACGACTGGCTCAACTTCTTCGCGTTTACGATGTTCACCGATCGCGACGGCAAGTATCAGCTTTCCGCGCTCGCTGAATCGGGTTTCGAGCCGCTCGCGCGCACGTGTCAGTTCATGCTGACTGAAGAAGCGCATCACATGTTTGTCGGCGACACGGGTCTGGGCCGCGTCTGCCGGCGCACCGCGCAGTTGATGAAGGAAGGCGACGTGCGCGAACTCGGCGGGATTCCGCTCGAGATCATTCAGAAGTACATCAACTTCTGGTTCAGCTACTCGCTCGATCTCTTCGGCGGCGAGATCAGCTCCAACTCGGCTGATTTCTTCGCGGCGGGATTGAAGGGTCGTTACAAAGAGCGCGATCAGTACACGGACCATCTCGCGACCGATCAGAATTTCACGATGACGATTGTCGAAGATGGTGAGCTCAAGACGCGCGAAGTGCCGCTGCGCAATGCGTTGAATGAAGTGTTGCGCGGTGAGTACGTGAAAGACTGCGAGAAGGGTTTGGCGCGCTGGAACAAAGTGCTTGCCGACGAGGGCGTCAGTGAGCGTCTCTTCCTGCCGCACCCGCGCTTTCACCGTCACGTCGGTGAGTTTGCCGGACACACGTTCGATCTCCAGGGCAATCTGATTTCGTGCGAGGACTTCGAGCGCAAGAAAGACGAGTGGCTGCCGACGATGGAAGATCGCGAGTACGTGCGCAGCCTGATGCATCCGGTTTATGAGGTCGGGAAGATCGCGAACTGGATCGCACCACCAGCCGCGGGAATCAAAGGCAAACCGTTTGATTACGAATACGTGAAACTGTAGTGACGCGCTACGATCAAAAACTGGAGTTCATCCTGCGCACGGCGGCGCGCATCTTCGCCGAGAAGAGTTATCACTCGACCTCGATGCGCGACATCTCGCGCGCGACGAACGTGTCGCTCGCGGGTCTCTATCACTACTGCAAGTCGAAAGAGGAACTGCTTTTTTTGATCCAGGACAACTGCTTCGGCCGTGTGCTCGAACGGCTGGAGCAACGTCTCGAAACCGTCGCGGATCCGGTTACGAAGCTCGGCATCTTTATCGAGAACCACCTGTCGTTCTTCGCGGCGAACATGTCGGAGATGAAAGTGCTCTCGCACGAAGCCGAGTCGCTGCGCGGCGATTTGTATACTCACGTCTCGACACGAAAAGACAACTACACGAAACTCGCGCGCCAGATTCTCCGCGCGGTCCAGGAGACGCAGCAAAGCGATCAACCGATCGACCTGACGGTGGCCACGTATGCACTGTTCGGGATGATGAATTGGATCTATAACTGGTACGATCCGCACGGCAAATTAAACGTCTCAGACCTGGCGAGCAATGTCATGAAATTGTTCCTGAACGGGTTTGTGCCGAATGGTTTATGTCACGGTCTGCCGGTACCGTCTGAAAGCCCGAGCGTCTGGAGTCACGGATAACACGAATGCTAAAACTCGATTATGAAGTGAAGGACGGGATCGCGCTGATCACGCTCAACGATCCGCCAGCAAACACGTATAGCTACGAGATGATGCAGGATCTTGACCGCACGATTCTCGACGCGCGGATGGATGAAGCTGTTCAAGTGATCGTCATCACGGGTAAGGGCGAGAAGTTTTTTTGCGCGGGCGCCGACATCCAGATGCTGGCGAACGTCACGCCGACTTACAAATATTATTTCTGTCTTCACGCAAACGAGACGCTCAACCGTCTGGAGCAAACGCCGAAGCTCGTGATGGCCGCGATCAACGGTCACTGTGTCGGTGGCGGTTTGGAAGTCGCAATGGCGGCCGACATTCGCATCGCACGAAAAGACGCGGGTAAGATAGGGCTGCCTGAAGTCTCGCTCGGCGTGCTTCCCGGGACGGGCGGCACGCAGCGTCTCGTGCGCCTCGTTGGCAAGTCGAAAGCGATCGAGTTGATGGTGACGGGCCAACTCATCACGTTCGAGCGTGCGAAAGAACTCGGGATCTTGAGTCAGGTGTTTGAAGCCGAAACGCTCGAAGAATTTCGCAAGATGATTCACGAGTGTGCGTTGCAATTCACGACGCCGAACAAAGCGGCGCTGGCAGTCGGACGAATCAAACGCGCTGTGCAAACCGGATCCGAAATCCCGTTCGAGTCTGCGCTCGCACTCGAACGTGAGTTACAGCAACAACTCTTCCAATCTGAAGACGCGAAGGAAGGTCTCGACGCTTATGTGAATAAGCGCAAGGCTGAATTCAAAGGACGCTGATGTACGAGTACATTCAAATTGCTGAGGCGGCTGAAGGCATCGTGACGATCACGCTGAATCGTCCCGACCGGCTGAATTCGTTCATCGGTCACATGCGTCGCGATCTCGCGGAGGCGCTCGAGCACGCGGGCAGCGATCGCGGTGTTCGCGTCGTGATCGTCACGGGCGCGGGGCGTGCGTTTTGCGCGGGCGGCGATATCGCGTTCATGGCTGACTTGATGCAGCGACGCGATGCGGAAGAGTTCTCGCGCATACTCGGTGCTGGTCGGCGCGTGATTCTCGCCATTCGCCAGATGACGAAGCCTGTGATCGCCGCGATCAATGGTCCAGCTTCGGGCGCCGGCTGCAATCTCGCGCTCGCGTGTGACCTGCGCATCGCTTCGAGTAACGCAACGTTCAGCCAGTCGTTTGCGAAGGTCGGACTTCATCCTGATTGGGGTGGAACGTATTTCCTGCCGCGACTCGTGACGCCGAACAAGGCGTGCGAGATGTTTTTTCTCGGCGAGTCGATAGATGCTGATGAGGCTTTGCAACTCGGGATTGTTAATCAAGTCGTCGCACCGGAAGATCTCGAAAGCGCGACGTTACAACTCGCGGAACGTCTGCGAGCAGCACCACCGATTTCGCTGGCCGCGGCGAAGCACGCGGTCTACATGAGCCACGCGGCTGAGTTGGAAGAGATGCTGCGCTACGAGACCGAAGCGCAGTTGCGTTGTTTCGATTCCGACGACGGTCACGAAGGCATCCGCGCCTTTCTCGAGAAACGCGAACCGCGATTTACCGGGCGCTAATCGGTTTTTGAGATCCGTGTCATCCGAAGTTAAAACAGCTCTGATTACTGGCGGCGGCCGTGGCATCGGTCGCGCGATCGCATTCGCTTTCGCACGCGAAGGCATCCGTATCGCTGTCGCCGCTCGCACAGCCGAACAAGTCGAACAGGTCGCTAATGAGATTGGCAACGGAGCCATCGCGCTTGTGTGTGACGTCGCCGATCCGGAGAACGTCGCGCAGATGTTTGAGCGAGTTGGCGCCGTGGATATTCTCGTCAACAACGCCGGCATCGCGGAGAGTGCGACCGTCGTCAACACCACTGACGAGCTCTGGCACAAACATCTCTCGATCAATCTCTCCGGCACGTTCTACTGCACGCGCGCGGCGCTGCCGGCGATGCTGAAGAAAGGCTGGGGACGAATCATCAACATCGCTTCAATCGCGGGTAAAACGGGCGCGCCTTACATCGCCGCGTACTCGGCGTCGAAGCACGGTGTGTTAGGACTGACGAAATCGATCGCGCTCGAAGTTGCCGCGACGGGAATCACTGTCAACGCGATCTGTCCGGGTTATGTTGATACTGAAATGGTCACACGCGGCGTCGAGCGCATCACCTCCGTCACTGGCCGCACCGCAGAACAAGCCCTCGACACGCTCAAGAAAATGAGCCCACAGAACCGCCTCGTCACTCCCGAGGAAGTCGCCGCTGTCGCTTTATTGCTCGCGTCCGACGACGGCCGCGGAATCACCGGACAAGGCATCAACATCGACGGTGGCTCCGTGCTTTTCTAATCCGCGTTATCCGCGGCTAATTGATAAACCAACCGAATCGGCAAGCCCATGATATTGAAGTAATCGCCTTCGATCTCTTCAATGAACAGCGACGCCTTCCCCTGTATCCCGTAAGCACCCGCCTTCCCGAACGGCTCGCCCGTCGCGACGTACCAATCAATCTCGTGCTCACTCATCTCAGCGAAACGGACACGCGTCGTCTGATATCCAACACGCGTCTCACCACCAACGCGCACCACCGCGACGCCAGTCAACACGTCATGCCACTTCCCATTCAATAGCCGCAGCATCCTGCGCGCATCAGCCTCGTCAACCGGCTGGCCCAGGATCTGATTTGCGACCACGACCGTCGTGTCAGCACCAAGCACCAAGCCTTCTTCAAGTCGACTCGCCACAGCTTCCGCTTTCGAGCGCGCGAGTCGCTGCACGTACGCCGCTGCATCCTCGTTCGGCAACACGGTTTCATCGATACCCGCGACGATGATTTCATGCGGCCAGCCGGCGCGCTCGAGTATCTCGGCACGCCGCGGACTGCCTGATGCCAGCACCAGTTTTTCGTGAAGATGACTCATGGCTTGCAGCAGCAAAGTTTGCGTGTTTCAATCGATCAACGCAAGAGAAGTAAACATGAATCAACTGATCAAATCGTTACCGCAGGTCCTGCGCGCGTCCGGCAACGCCGCTGAAGTCGCCGAAGCAGCAGCGATCGCGGCATGGAAACACGCTGCCGGTGACGGTTTGAAAGAGCACGCTATTGCTTTGCGACTCGAGAATCGCACGTTGATCATCGCAGTCGCCGATCCGATCTGGCAAAAACAGTTGACCTCGATGCGTGGACAACTGCTCTTTCGCGTCAACTCGATCCTGGGCCAACCACTCGTCAGCGCCCTCGACTTCGTGATCGATCCAAAGCTCGTGAAGCCGCGTGTCGAGCAAGCGGAGCAACAGGACGAGCTGCTCGATAACGAAGTGCCGCTCGAATTATGGTCTGCGGCCAACGCGATTCACGACAAAGAGCTGCGCCGGAGTTTTTTGAAGACCGCATTACTCGCATTGAAACGCAAGAGATAGAACGATGCCGATAAGTCAATCAGATATCGAAAAAGTCGCGCAGCTCGCGCATCTTGAGCTGAGCGAGGAAGAGCTGAAGACCCTTGGACCACAGCTAGCCGAGATCGTCGCGTACGTCGAGCAACTGAACGAGCTCGACACCGCTAACGTCGAACCCGCCCTCGGCGGCCTCACCCCCGAAGGTGAAGGCACCGACACCTCGCGCGCCGACGAAATCGCCGGCTCCCTGGGCCAAAAGGTCGCCCTCGCCGAAGCCCCCGACCCGGCTGAAGGCCACTTCCGCGTCCCGAAGGTGCTGTAGACAGAACTTTGTGCTTTTTGTGCCTTTTCGTGGCTACTTCAGATTAATTAAATGTCGCGTCAAACTGTTGAATTCTCAATCACGGCAGCGGAGAGGCTGAACGAGACACTCAATGCCTTCCTGCAAATCGATCGCGAGGGGGCGCTAAGGCGCGCTGAGGAGATCGAGAGGAGCGGTCAGGCTGGTCCACTCGCCGGCATTCCCGTCGCCGTCAAAGACAATCTCTGCGTTAAAGGTATGCAGGCATCGTGCGGGTCGAAGATTCTCGGCGATTACCATCCGCCTTACAACGCCACCGTCATCGAACGTCTCCAAAAAGCGGGCGCGATCATCATCGGCAAGACTAACTGCGATGAGTTTGCGATGGGCTCGTCAAATGAAAACTCAGCTTTCGGTCCGGTTCGCAATCCGTGGGACACGACGCGTGTTTCCGGCGGCTCGTCAGGTGGTTCGGCGACGGCTGTCGCGGCAGGGATCGTCCCCGTCGCACTTGGTTCAGACACCGGCGGCTCCGTGCGACAACCCGCCTCGCTGTGTGGCGTAATCGGCATGAAACCGACTTACGGCCGCAACTCGCGCTACGGTCTCGTCGCGTTCGCATCGTCGTTGGACCAGGTTGGCGTGTTCGCGCGCGAAGTTGAAGACGTGGCGCGTGTGCTCGGCGTCATCGCCGGACGCGATCCACACGACGCAACGACCGCGGACGTTCCGGTTCCCGACTACACTGCTTCGCTAACCGGTGAGCTGAAAGGCGCGCGCCTCGGGTTCCCCAAAACACTCTTCGGCAAAGGACTCGACGATGAAGTGAAGAACTCCGTCGAGAGCGTCGTCGACGTGTATCGCGATCTCGGCGCTGAGATTGTCGACGTCGAACTGCCGAACGCCGGCTACGCGATCGCTGTCTACTACATCATCGCCACGGCGGAAGCGTCCGCAAATCTCGCGCGCTTCGATGGCGTTCGTTACGGGTTTCGCGCGGAAGACGCGCCCGAGCTGCGGCAGATGTATCGCAAGACGCGCGAGGAAGGTTTTGGACCGGAAGTTAAACGCCGCATCATGCTCGGCACGTACGTGCTCTCCGCCGGTTATTACGACGCTTACTACCGCAAAGCACAGCAAGTGCGGACGCTGATCAAGAACGATTTTCTCAAGGCGTTCGCGAGTTGCGATGCGATCATCACGCCGACGTCGCCGACGCCTGCTTTTGCGATTGGTGAAAAGACAGACGATCCGCTCGCGATGTATCTCAACGACATTTATACGGTGACCGCGAACCTCGCGGGTGTTCCGGGGATTAGCGTGCCGTGCGGGCTTTCGTCGGAGCGCTTGCCGATCGGGTTTCAGTTGCTTGGTCCATACTGGTCAGAGGATCAACTGCTGAAGTTCGCGCACGCGTATGAGCAGGTCAGGCCCTTCACAGAACGACCGCCAATCAGCGCCTCTTAACCACAGATAACACGGATTTAAAATCCGGATTTTAGATCTGTGTTATCTGTGGCTAACTTGCGTTTCCGTCTCTCGCTTTTATCGGGAATTAGATCGCCAGTGAATAATTCGACGACGCCTTTGGCGGTGCCGACGACGGGCGTCACGTCGAGGCCCACGTGCACGGCGCCCGGTATCAGGCCCTTCTTCTTGATCTCGTAACCCGCCAGCCCAAAGGCAAAAACGGACCCGACGATCGGAATGGGTTTAATGAGGCGCTTCGCGACGCCCCAGCCACCGGCCCTAATGATTCTGCGTCTGAGAGTGGTCATCCCTAAACCCTTAAACGTCTAAACGTGATAGCATGACCTTCGATGCGACTCAAGCTGTTTTCGCTGGCCTGCGCAATTATCGCAATTGCGTTGCTAATTTCCTGTCGTCCGGGCTCCGGTAACAAGAACCGTCTGCTGATCTACACACCACACGGCCAAGATCTACTGAAAGATTTCGCCACTCGCTACAAGCAACAACATCCAGAAGTCGACGTGCAGTTTCTCGACATGGGTTCGCGACAAGTGCTCGAGCGCGTGCGCGTCGAGAAAAATCGTCCGCAGGCTGACTTGTGGTGGGGCGCCTCGCACACGACGTTTCAGACTGCCGCTGACGAGAACCTGTTGCTCGAGTATCACCCGACATGGGCTGACAAAGTTCCGGCGACTGCACGTGACGCGAGCGACCGCTGGTACGGCACTTACGAAACGCCGCAAGTGATCGCTTACAACAGTCAGACAGTTACCGAAGCCGAGGCGCCGCGCGACTGGGACGACGTGCTCGATCCGAAGTGGCACGACAAGGTCCTGATTCGCAATCCCAACCCGTCTGACACGATGCGCGCGATCTTCGGCGCGATGATCTGGCGCTTCTATAAAGACACTGGCTCGACCGACAAAGGTTACGAGTGGCTGCGCAAGCTCGACGCGAACGTTCACGAATACACGGCTGATGGAACGTTGATGATGCAAAAGCTCGCGCGCGGCGAAGGCAGCATCACGCTTTGGGACATGCCCGACGTTCGTCTTTACAAAGAGCAGAAGAATTTTCCGGTTGGTTACAAGATACCGTCGAGCGGTACGCCGGTAGTCATCGATGGCATCGCGATCGTGCGTGGTGGACCAAACACGGAAGAAGCGAAACGGTTTTATGAGTTTGTGACGACGCCGGAGAGTCTGGTCTATGCGGCGCAGAAGTATTATCGCATACCGGTGCGCACCGATCTCGATCGCGCGCAGCTTCCGGCGTGGATGAACGAGCCCTTCACGCGCATGCCGCTCGATTGGGACCTCTTGCGCAAGAACGGCAACGATTGGTTAAGATACTGGGACACTGAGATTCGAAAACATTAAAACTTAGACAGGATTTACAAGATTTTTCATGATTACAAGGTAATCCTGTCGATCCTGTTGAATCTTGTAAATCTTGTTCAATGTCTTTTCTTTCGCTTAACGCTATCTCGCGGACCTTCGGCACGACGCGCGCCGTCGCGGATGTGTCGCTCGACGTGAATCAGGGCGAGTTCTTCGGACTGCTTGGCCCATCAGGCTGCGGCAAGACAACGACATTGCGCATGATCGCGGGGCTCGAGAAACCCGACGCCGGCTCGATTGTCTTTCAAGACCAGGACATCACGAACCTGCCACCCGAACGCCGCGGCTTCGGCATGGTCTTTCAAAACTACGCGCTCTTCCCACACCTGAACGTCTTCGAGAACGTCGCCTTCGGCCTGCGCGCGCGCCACAAGAGCAAAGAGGAAATGAATGAGCGCGTCAACAGCGCGCTCGAGCTGGTCCAACTACCCGGCTACGGCAAGCGCGCGGTCGACGAACTCTCCGGCGGACAACAACAACGCGTCGCCATCGCCCGGGCCATCGCGATCGAGCCGGCGCTGCTGTTATTTGACGAGCCACTCTCGAACCTCGACGTATCGCTTCGTGAATCGACGCGCAGCGAGTTGCGCGAACTCGTCACACGTCTCGGACTCACGGCGGTGTACGTCACGCACGATCAGGAAGAAGCGTACGCACTCTGCGATCGTATCAGCGTCATGGTCGGCGGCAAACTCATGCAGACCGGACGGCCACGCGAGCTCTACGAACAACCGTCGGAAATCTCAGTCGCGAGTTTTCTCGGCCGCAACAACCTGATCAAAGCGATGCGCCTGAGCTCGAGCAAGACCAGCGACGGCGAGTTCAAGACACTCGAAGGCGGACACACGCTCCATCTTCCGGTGAAGCACGAAGAACTTGCGCCACTGAACAAACCGGTCTACTTGGCAATTAGACCGGAGCACGTCGAGCTGAGCACAAACAACATCGACGCCGAGAATTCACTGCGCGGAAACATTCGCGAGATTGTCTTCGCCGGCGCAACCTCGACGGTGCGCGTCGACGCCAACGGCTTACTCCTCGAAGCCCTCGTGCTCCGCGCCAACGGCCTCGAACTAAACCAGTCCCTCAACGTGATCCTCCCTCCAGCTCATTTGACCCTGCTGAAAAATTGAGCCACGGATTACACCGATGAACACGGCTCAAGACAAAAAAAGAAACCGTGTTCATCCGTGGAGATCCGTGGCTTTATTTCTGGTGACAGCCGTGGTGCTTCTCTACGGCGTGGTCTACCCAAACATCTCCGTCGTCATCAACTCGTTCCAGCGAGACGGAGCCTGGACCATCGCCAACTACCGCGAAATTCTCTCGCAACGCATCGTCCTCGAAGCGATCGTCAGCAGCCTCGGACTATCAATCGCAACCGTTTTCTTCTGCGCGCTGGTCGGCGTCCCACTCGCGTTTCTTTTCGAGCGCTTCACGTTTCCCGGACGACGACTATTCGCCGCGTTCGCCGCGCTTCCACTCGTACTGCCGCCACTCGTGGGCACAGTCGCGTTCATCTTCCTCGCCGGCGAGACGGGCATACTCGCGCACGGAATTCAAACTCTCTTCGGTTTACAGAACCCACCGTGGCGACTGCGAGGCTGGCCCGCGCTAATCCTCTTTCACACTTACACGATGTACCCGTTTTTCTACGTGCTCACGGGCGCGGGTTTGCGCCGCATCGACGCGAGCCTCGCCGAAGCAGCACGAAGTCTCGGCGCCTCGAAGACGACCGTGCTCCGGCGCGTGCTGCTGCCACAACTGACCCCATCACTGCTCGCCGCCGCTTTATTAACATTCATGACGTCGATGGCGTCGTTCAGCGCGCCACTCTTGTTTGGCGGCGACGTGCGCATGTTGACTCTCGAGATCTTCCGCGCGCGCCAGCGTGGCGACTTCACGATCGCAATTACTGAAACCGTCATACTCGCCGTGATCTCGCTCGGCGCGCTCATCTTCTTCCAACGCTACGAAGGAACCCGACGATTCGCGGCCGCGGCGATGAAAGGCGCGCCGCGTCGCCGTGCGAACATCGCGAGCGGAACCGCGCGCGTGCTCGCTACGACACTCGCAGTCTTCTTCGCGATCGTGTTGGTCTTGCCGGTGGCGACGTTGTTCCTCGTCAGCTTCGCACAGGAAGGATCGTGGACGACGCAAACATTCCCGAGCGCTTACACGTTCGCGAACTACCATCGACTCTTTGCAGATCCGTGGGCGTCTGAAGTGTTCTTCAACAGCGTCATCATGTCGGCAATCGCGGCGGTGGCAGCGTTTTTGTGGAGCTTCGCGATCGTCACGTTGCTGCGGCGCGGCAGAAATGCGCAAAAGTTTTTTGGTGAAGGATGGCGGCGATTGCTGTCGTTGCTGGTGCTGGTGCCGTGGGCGCTGCCGGGAACAGTCGTCGCTGTTTCCGTCGCCGAAGCGTATGGCGGACCGAGTCTGCTGCTCGGCTCGTTCATCCTCGTGGGAACGTTCTGGATCCTGCCGGTGGTTTATTTTCTGCGGTTCATGCCGCTCGTCGTGCGCGCGCTTCAGGCCAGCATGGAACAACTCGATCCGACGCTCGAAGAAGCGGCGGGCTCGCTCGGTGCGCGTGCGTGGCAACGGTTTGCGCGCGTGACGCTGCCGCTCGTGTGGCCGGGCGCGGTCGCGGGGACGTTGCTGGCATTTGTGATCGCGTTAGGCGAATATGTTGCTTCGGTGCTGGTGTTTGTTCCCGAGAATCGACCCATCTCGATCGCGATTGCATCTGAGTTACGGGACTTCAATCTCGGCGCGGCGGCGGCGTACGGCGTGGTGCTGATTGTGATCATCTCGATCAGCATGGTCGTCGCGGGACGATTGGAACGTTTAAGAGGATAAGAATGAATCGGTTCAAAAATCCGCGTTATCTGTGGTTACTTATTTTTCTTTCACTGCTACTCGTCGGACGACCGGTCCACTCCGAGACTGACAAAGCCGATCTGCATCAGGCGCTGCTCGATCTCACGAGCCCCTGGACGGTGATGTGTGTCGCGGCGCATCCGGACGACGAAGACGGCAGCACGCTCACGATCCTGCGTCGCAAGTACGGCATGCACACCGTTTCGCTCTTCTCGACTTTCGGCGAAGGCGGACAGAACGCAGTCGGTCCCGAACTGTACGAAGAGCTCGGGGTGATTCGCGCGCGCGAGACGATGGCCGCCGCCGAAGTGCAAGGCTCCGAACCGCACTTCCTGGGCTTTCGCGATTTTGGTTTTTCGAAGTCCGCTGAAGAGACGTACACGATCTGGGGTGGGGAAAAAGAATTGCTGCGACGCATGGTGTTGCAAATCCGATTGCTGCGTCCGGACGTCATCATCACGAATCACGACACGACGAGCGGTCACGGTAATCATCAGGCGACTGGTCGCACGATCCTGGCCGCAGTCGATGCCGCCGCCGATCCAAAACAGTTTCCAGAGCAACTCGCGCAGGCCGGAACGTGGCAAGTGCAACGACTCTTCGTGCGCAACTTCCGCGGTGAGCCGGCCGCGGGCGCGCAAGTCGTCACGCTCGATCCGAACGAGACGGATCCGGTGCGCGGCACTACGTACGCGCAACAAGCACTCGAGGGACTGCACAAACACGCGACCCAAGGCCCATGGCCCAAGACAGTTCCAGCCGGCGGCGCGCGACAGATTCGCTACAGTCTCGTCAAGCAAGCTCCGAACGTACCGGCGTTGCCCCCGAACGCGAAGACACCCATCGACGGTTTAGTTTTGCCTGAAGCTGTCGCTTCGAAACTCGTCGCGCCGACAATCGAAAGTAAACCGCTGACGGAGTTTGTCGATCGCCGTCTCGAAGTGCTCGTCGCACTGCTCAACGCGAAGCGACGCGGCGTGTTCACGGCGTCGAAAGAAGTCGTGGACACTGATCCGCATCGATTCAATCTCATGTCGTCACGGCTGGACGCCGCGATCGCGATGGCCACCGGCGCGTCAGTGTCGCTGAATCCGGAAGACGCGGTGCTCGTGCCCGGTTACGAGTCAAAACTCGCCGCCGTAGTTAGCAACAACGGCGTCGCTGAGATTCAGATCAAGCAGTTGAAGTTTAGCGGTATGGGCATCAACAAGACTCTTGACGCTGCGGAAAAGACGTTGCCCGGCACTGATACTTCAGCCGAAGTCAAAGTCAACACTCCGAAAAACACGAATCTGACTGTGCCGTCGTCAGAACATCTTTACGATGGGCGTCTGTTTGGCGAACCGCTGAAAGTCGAGGCTGAGTTAGTTGTTGAAGGCGTTTCGTTCCACGTCGAGACAGACACGCGCAGAGACGTGGCACCCGCTGTTGAGATCGTCGACGTCGATCCATCACCGTACGTCACCTCGCCCGCGACGTCGCAGAAGCCACTCGAGTTCACCATCAAGTTAAAGAACCATCTTGGGTCTGAGTTTCGCGGCCTGTTGCGCGTGCGCGGTCAGAGTTTAGAGACGGGGCGTGAGATCGATCTGCAACCTGGGCAAACTGAAACGTCGACTCTCGTGGTGCGCACGGCGTTACCGACCGGACAGATTCAGGGAAAGAATGTTTCGATCCTCGTGGACCAGCCGGTTCCGAAAGATCCGGTTGCGAAGAGAGACGTGCCGCTGGTCTATGCAGACGCGATCGTGGTGAGCGGGCGGAAAGTCGGTTACCTGCCGAGTTACGATCAGACGCTCGAACGCTCGCTCGCGGCGCTCGGAGTCGATGCGAAGAAACTGACGGTCGATGACATCGCGAAGTCAGATCTGGCAGCCTACAACACGATCATCATTGACAATCGGGGCTACGAAGCGCATCACGATTTGATTCCGGTGAACGATCGTCTGTTGAAGTTTGTCGAAGATGGCGGCACGTTGCTTGTGTTTTATCATCGCACGGGTGAGTGGAATCCCGACCCGAGCAAAAATCGGCCGCAGCTTGCGCCGTATCCGATCATCGTCGGCGACGAGCGCGTGACGGAAGAAGATGCGCCCGTGTTGTTTTTGCAGCCGCGCCATCCGTTGCTGAACTTTCCGAATCGCATCACGCAGAAAGATTTCGCGAATTGGGTGCAGGAGCGCGGGCTGTATTTTCCGCGCGAGTGGGACCAGCAACACTACACGGCCGTGCTCTCGACCAACGATAAAGGCGAGCCACCGTTAAAAGGCGGATTGCTCGTTGGGGCTTACGGGCGCGGGAATTACATCTACACGAGCTATGTTTGGTATCGACAACTGCGCGCAGGACTGCCGGGCGGGTACCGAATGTTCGCGAACTTGATCAGTTACGGGAGGCCTACGCCGATTCGTTAGCCAATGAATCCGTGTAATCTGTGTTCGGCTCGGTTTCGAGTTTGACGCGGGCGCGTTCGAGGAATGTCTTGATCATTTCGCGGACGCGCTTTTGCATCTCCGCACTGATGCGTCCTTCGCCGACAAGAATCGCCAACCGGTGCAGGTCTTTCGCGTGTTGGCGACGCAGCTCGACGTGCTGGACGATCTTGATCAGTACCTTGTGACCGCGCTCCTCAAACACCGCGGCGTAGCGCAGGTAATTCTTCATTTCGGTGCGGGCCGGCGACCACTCGAGTCGGTCCGGAGAATCCTCAGTTTTTTCTACCGCAAAACCGGCAACGACCGCACCAATCACCGGAACTTCAGCACGGACCATCCAGCGCATGATGCCGCCCGCTTCCTTGCGGATGCCTTCGATGCCGGGCATTAAATCCGCGAAATTACGAAGCTCGCCAAAGAATTCACGGGCGCGTTCCACCGTGGTCCGTAGTTCCAGTTGATCTGCGTAAGAGGCCTTGATGCGAAACATTTATTCTCCGTTAACCGTTTCTCCGACTGGTTGATGCGCGTAGCTCCGAGTTTGGTTTCCTCGCGCACCCATTGCTAAGTTACACGAGGACTGTTTGGTAGTAAATATATATTATGAGTGTTAACGAAAAATGTCCGAAGTGCGACAAACCGGGACTGAAAAGTTGGTCTGAACTGGATGACGAAGAACGTGAGGTGGTGAAGCGACTGCCGGCGTCTGCGGATTACTCGCTCGAGGAGCGGAAGGCGTTACATCGCTGGTGCACGCGCTGCTGGCTCGAGGATGGGTTAGACAGGATGTCAGGATTCGCATAATTGACATGATTTAATCTTGTTCATTCTGTAAATTTTGTCATCCTGTCTAACGTGTGATTCGCTCATACGACGCGCGGATGGATTTCATTTGCTCCGATAAATTTTCCTGCATCTCGGCAACCGATCCGAACCCTGCGCGCATCGCCACATCGCGCGCGGTCGGGTGATTCGGATCCGGCAGGCGCGTCGATCGGCCCACGATTAATCTCAGGTTGTGATCGATCGATCTCAGCAAACTGTAACCACTACTCAACACCACGTAATCCTCTTCGCTCAACGATCCTTCTTCGCGCAGCCTTTCTAACGTGAAGGCCGTCGAGCGATCGTCACCCTCATCCATCACTTCATCCCGCAATTGCAGATATCGCGACGCAAAATAAACGTCCAACATTCCGCCTGGCCCATACTTGATATCCGTCCCGAGCTTCCGGCCGCGCGTGCCCTTCTCTTTCTCCAGCCGTTCACGAACATGCCGCGTCACTGACTTTAACTCTTTGGGATCGAGCTGCGCGGCGTTCGCGTGGATGCGATGCCGCGCGTGTGTTTCGATCATCTTGCCCATTTCCTGATCGCCGCCGACGGATCGCAGCTTCACGTACGCGAGCCATTCCCACGGCGCGCTTTCCTGCTTCAAATAATCGAGGAAACCTTCGGAGCTGGTGACGAGTGGGCCATCCTTGCCGTGCGGACGCAAGCGCATGTCGACGCGGTACAAGTAGCCTTCGCGCGTGATACTCGAAAGCGCGGCAATCATGAACTCAACGAGGCGCGAGTACGTCTCGTCCTGCGTCAACGACTTGATTGGCGACGGCACGAGCGAGTCGTAGGTGATCAGGATGTCGAGATCGGAGCCGTAGTCGACACCGCCGCTGCCCAGTCTTCCTAAACCGTAAAAAGCGACACGTGGTCCACCGCTGAATGAGCCGTAACGCCGCGCCATCTCGCGTCTCGCGATCAAGTAGGCGACATTCATGCTCGCGATCGCCAGTTCGGTCTGTAGACGGTTGGCTTCGAAGATTGACAGATCGTCGGCGACGTCAAGCGAGCCGATCTCGACGATCAACTCGGCCCATTGCAATCGGAAGGCCGCCATTTCTGCGGGGAACGTGCGCTCGGCGTCGATGGCTGAGCGAAGAATCGCGCGAAAGTCGCGGCGCAGGGACATGGTTATTGAAGCGCCGAGCGATGTGATCAGCGTTGGGTTGGCCGCGATCATCTCGGCGAAGGAGTCGGATGAGCCGCAGAGTTGGACCAGTGCGTTGAGGTTTGCGTCTGTGATATTGAGGTGACGCTCGAGCTTCTCGAGTGAAGCTGTGATGCGCGAGAGCTGGAGCAGTGCGCGGTGCGGGTTGAGGGATTGGCGCGCGAGGGAGATGAGGTGATTGGGCAATGACGAGTCTACTTTGTAGTGCGAAGCGAGGATGCGAGCGGACACGTTCGCGAGCGCGGCGTCTTTGTCGATGACTACGGGAGGAGCTTCGGCTTTTGGTTGTGCTACTTCGTCGACTTCGGAAAAGAGACGATCGTAAGTGCTGCGCACGTGAATGGTGTGCGTCTTCAAGGCTGCTGCAAATTGATCGACGCCGGAAAATCCCATGCGACGCGCGACGAGTGTTTGCGCTTCTCCGCCTTCCGGAACAGTGTGCGTCTGCAGCCCGTGCTCCATCTGTAAACGATGTTCGAGGCAGCGCAGAAAACGGTAAGCATCAGTCAACTGACTGCGCTCATGCTCTTCTATGAAGCCACGATCTGCCAGCCGTCCGAGACTCACGAGCGTGTGCGGCACGCGCAGCCAATCATCACGACCGCCGTGGGCGAGCTGTAGTGCCTGCGCGATGAACTCGATCTCGCGAATGCCGCCGCGACCGAGCTTCACGTTGAAGCCACTCTTCTTCTCGACTTGTCGATCGATCTTCTGCTTCGCGAGACGAACACTCGCGAGCGCTCCGCTCACCGAAACATCCGGACGAAAAACCGCGAGCGTGACCGCTGCTTTGAATCGTGAAAACAACTCTGCCGATCCGACTGCGGTGCGCGAGCGAATCAGCGCCTGTCGTTCCCAGTCCTGCGCGTTGTTCATGTAGTAACGCACTGCTTCCGGCAACGAACACGCGAGCGCGCCGTCGCGTCCGTGCGGGCGCAGTCGCAGATCGACGCGATAAGCCGCGCCCTCGCCGCCTGACTGGCCCACGATGCGCGCGATCGTTTCCGAGAGCTTCACGAAGTATTCGCGATTGCTGACCTCGCCGCGTTCGCCCGTGCCGGCAGTCGTGCCGTCGTCTGAGTAGAGAAACACGAGATCGATGTCGGAGGCGTAGTTGAGCTCCATCGAGCCGAGCTTGCCGAGTGCGATGACGCAAAACTCGGCCGTGGCGGTGCGGCCGCGATCGTCGACGCTGCGCGGCAGACCGTAACGATTGTCGAGATCCTGACGCGCAAGACTCAAGGCGTAATCGAGAATCGCGTCGGCGAGGTTCGACAACTCTTCCATCGTCTCGACGAGTGATTGCGAGCGCCGAATGTCGTGCAGGTAGATTCGCAGCAGCTCGCGACGACGAAAACGCGCGAGCAACACTTGCGTGTTTAGCGACGAGTTCATCAAAGCGAAGCGCGCGAGCTCTTCCTTTAACTCGTCACGCGTTCTGACACGCGGATCCATCCGTTCACGCGAAAGCCACGAGAGGTATTCGGGATTTTGTTCGAGAGTCGTCGCGAGCAGCGGACTCCACGCGGCGAGCGCGAGCACATCGGCGAGCAAGGCTGGTTGTTTGAGGAGCTTCTGGTGCGCGCGCGGTTGCTCCTTCGCAAGGCGCTCCAGAAAAAGACGTGGGCCGTTCTGATCGGGAAGATCGTGAATGCCACGGATGAACACTGATTGTGATTGATCAGTATTCATCTGTGTTCATCCGTGGCTGATTCCCTTTTAGATGTCGTAATACAACGAAAATTCGAGCGGGTGCGGGCGCATGCGCAACGGCGTGATCTCGCGATCGCGCTTGTAACCGATCCAGCGATCGATCAGTTGCGGACTGAAGACGTCGCCCTTCAACAGGAAGTCGTGATCGGCTTCGAGTGCCTTGAGCGAATCGTCGAGCGTGCCCGGCAGCGTCGGCACATCCTTCAACTCTTCCGGCGACAGATCGTAAATGTCCTTCTCGAGCGGATCACCCGGATCGATCCGGTTCTGAACACCATCAAGTCCCGCGAGCAACATCGCCGAAAACGCGAGATACGCATTGCACGACGGATCGGGCGGACGAAACTCGAGTCGCTTCAACTTCGGATTCGTCGAGAACATCGGAATACGGATCGCAGCCGAACGATTGCGCGCGGAGTACGCGAGATTCACTGGCGCTTCAAAGCCAGGCACGAGACGTTTGTAGCTGTTCGTCGTCGGCGCGGCAAACGCCACGACCGCCGCCGCGTGCTTCAGCAGTCCGCCAATGTAATAGCGCGCGGTATCGGAAAGTCCTGCATAACCATCGCCGGCGAATAGCGGTTTCTCGCTCTTCCACAACGACTGGTGACAGTGCATTCCCGAACCGTTATCGCCATACAGTGGCTTCGGCATAAACGTCGCGGACTTTCCAAACTGGTGTGCAGTATTGCGAACTACATATTTGAATATTTGAAGATTGTCCGCGGTTCCCAACAGCGTCGCGTAGCGAAAATCGATCTCACACTGTCCGGCGGTTGCGACTTCGTGGTGATGACATTCAACCGTGACGCCACACCGGCCCAACGTGAGCGAGATTTCCGAACGCAAGTCGATTAGCGAATCGGTCGGCGCGCAGGGCACGTAACCTTCCTTCGGACGAATACGGTAGCCGAGGTTCGATCCGGCAAACTCGTTCGCATCGCGACCGCTGTTCCAGTGTCCTTCGTCGGAGTCGAGAGCAAAGCCGGCCGAAAACTGATCGTTGTGAAACTTGACCGAGTCAAACACGAAAAACTCAGCTTCAGGACCGAAGTAAGCAGTGTCAGCGAGACCGGTGAATTTCAGATAACTCTCGGCGCGCTGTGCCACTGAACGCGGATCGAAGGCATATCCTTCTTTCGTTATTGGATCGACGGCACTACCGATCAAGCACAGTGTCGGCTGCTCCGAAAATGGATCCATCCAGTAACGGGTTGCATCGGGGACGAGCAACATGTCTGACTCGTGAATGGCAGCCCAACCACGGATCGAAGACGCGTCGAAGCCGAAGCCATCTTCGAACTGGTCTTCACCGAGTTCGGCGATCGGGAAGGTAAGATGTTGCCAGGAGCCGGGCAAATCCGTGAAGCGAACGGAAACGAATTTGGCGCCCTGGTCGGCAGCATATTTCAAGACAGTCTTAGGGTTCATTTTCTCTCCTGACGAAAGATTAAGGGAGTGTTGGGGGTGCTCTTCGCCCCTGCGCGTGGTTTGTGGCGAAGTATTTTGGCGTGCTTAACGACTTTGAGAAAACAGTCGTACGGCATTGAAGGGCTTCACGTAAAAAGCTGTGATTATAATCGTGGTTAAATCGATGTCAAGGGTAGACGGTAATTTTTCGGAGTTCAAGGATCTGGAGGAGTGATGGGACGTAGAGAAACCCTAATGTTTTGAAGCAGATTGGAGCATTTAATGAAACAAAAAAGTTATAGACCGCAGCGCCCGTTTTCTGTTACATTCCACCGCTAAAGCGTTCCACCCAAACACAAAACCCGCAACTCGATTCGGAAAATGTACATCTGTGTTTCAGCTAGACGCATTCATATCTTTCAAGTTTTATTTTTGAGGCAGGAGACCGCCAATTGACCACGGCAATCGAGCAAACGCTCGAAACTTATGGAATCGAAAACTGGGCCGCTGGCTACTTTGATGTAAACCGGAAGGGAAACCTTATCGTCCGCCCCGTCGAGGGAGATCCTCGATCCGCGGATCTCAAAGAGATCATTGATGACCTCGCCAAACGTGGTATCACGACGCCCGTGCTGCTGCGCTTCCCGCAGTTGGTCGCAGCTCAAGTAAGAAAACTTCAGCGCGCGTTTAGCCGCTCGATTCGCGAGTTCGAATACCAGGGCACGCACATGTGTGTTTACCCGATGAAGGTGAACCAGCAACGATCAGTCGTCGAGGAATACTTGCGCGAAGGCTCGCGCTACGACTTCGGACTCGAAGCCGGTTCGAAAGCCGAGCTCTACGCGGCGCTCGCGCTCGAACAGCCGGGCGACAGCTTGCTCGTGCTCAACGGTTTTAAGGACCAGGAGTTTATCGAGCTCGCTTTCGCGGGCGCGAAAGTCGGAAAGAAAGTCGTGATCGTGATCGAGAAGCTCAACGAACTCGATCACGTGCTGAACGTCGTCGAGCATCACGAAGGCGCACTGCCGATGCTCGGTATGCGCGTCAAGCTTTACTCGAAAGGCTCCGGTCGCTGGGAAAAGTCGGGCGGCGAAGCCGCGAAGTTTGGACTAACTACGACCGAGATTCTCGAAGTGATCCGCCGTCTCGAAGAAGCCGATCGCATGGACATGTTGAAGCTGCTCCACTTTCACATCGGCTCGCAACTCACCGATATCAAGCGCATCAAGAATGCGATGAAAGAAGCGGCGCGCGTCTACGCGAAGGTCTACCAGATGAAAGCGCCGATCGAGTTGCTCGACGTGGGCGGCGGCATGGCTGTGGATTACGACGGTTCGAAGACCGCGTTCGATTCTTCAGCAAACTACACGGCGCAGGAGTTTGCGAACGACGTCATCTACACGATCAAGCAGGTTTGCGACGACGAGAACGTTCCCCATCCGACGATCATTCAGGAGTCAGGTCGTTTTCTCGCCGCTTATCACGCGATCCTTGTGACGAACGTGCTCGACGAGATTGAAACCGTTGTCGAAGACATCACTCCGATCGAGATCGGCGAAGACGATCCGCAAGTGGTGATCGAGCTCGGCGATCTGCGCGAGTCGATCAGTGTGAAGAATTATCGTGAGTACTATCACGACGCGCTCGAACATCGCGAAGAGTTGTTCACGCTTTTCAATCTCGGCTTGATCTCGCTCGAAGATCGCGCGAAGGGTGAAGTGCTTTTCTGGGACGTTTGCGAACGTGCTGACAAGTATGCGCAACAGGCGAAGTACGTGTCGGAAGAGTTTGGCGAACTGCGTCGACTGCTGTGTGCGAAGTACCTGACGAACTTTTCCGTGTTTCGTTCAGTGCCGGATCACTGGGCGCTCGATCAACTGTTTCCGATCGTTCCGATTCACCATCTCAACAAGCCGCCGACCGAGTACACGACGCTCTGTGATATCACGTGCGACTCGGACGGCATCGTCGATAAGTTTGTGGACCTGCACGACGTCAAACAGGTGCTGGAGCTGCACACGCTGAACCCGGAGGAGCCTTATTACCTCGCGTTCATGCTGGTGGGCGCGTACCAGGAAGTGATGGGAAACAATCACAACCTTTTCGGCGCGCCGCACGAGGCCCACATTCACATCGACGAAGAGGGATTTCTGATCAAGAAGGTCATCAAGGGCACGAGTGTCGGCGCCGCGGTCGAGCGGGCGCGCTACGAGCGCAGCCTTTTGCACGACGGTTTTCGCCGTCTCATTAACCGGCGCGTCAAGGACGGCGAGCTGAGCGAGGCCGAAGGTTACGAGTTGGCCCAGTTCTACGAATCACGTTACGACGCGTATACCTATCTCGCGGTGAACGGAGTCAAGCGTTCGCGGCGACGGACTGATTATTAAGATGTAATGAAATAAATTTAGATCTACCGGAACGTTCAATCCGAGAGGTTTGACAACCCAGCATGGTCACTCAACGAAAACCAAAAGCATCGAAGTACCTGACCACTCCCACACGTCCAGTCCAGGTGGACCGCGATCGTTCGGTGGCCGGACTTCTTGAAAAGATGGAAGGAACAGGCTTTGGAGGCCGCCAACTCGCCGAAGCGCATCGCATCTGGCTCGACATGCTTGGCGACAATACGACTATCATGGTCGCGGCTTCGGGGGCGCTGATTCCCGCGGGCATGCGCCGCTTGCTCGCGTATGTGATCAAGAATCGCTTCGTTGATGTCCTCGTCCTCTCGGGTTCGTTGTTGTTTCACGATCTGCACGAGACGCTCGGGCGTTATCACTTCCAGGCGCACCCCAGCATGACTGACGCGGAACTCGAGTCAGCGCAGATCAGTCGCATGTGGGATCTGCTGGCGAGTGACGAGGAGTATCGCGAGGCGAAGGAGTGGATCGGCGGGTTTACGAATCAACTCGATCAAACACGCGCGTACTCAGTGCGTGAGTTCTTACATTTACTCGGACGCGAGCTCGCCGAGATCGCGTCGGAAGATGGTGTGCTGACGTCGGCGTACAAAGCGAAAGTGCCGATCTTCTGTCCGGCGATTGCTGATAGTGGTTTGGCTGTTGGTATTGCGGGTGCGCGGTTTGAGAAGAAGAACAACTTCCTCTTCGATACGATCCAGGACGTGCTCGACATGATGAACGTGATGGTGAATGCGCGCGTGTCCGGGATACTCAATCTCGGAGGTGGCACGACGAAGAGTTTCATTCAGCAGGCGGCGCTCTCGTCGTTCCTGCAGAAAGAGCATCATCACGGGCACAAGTACGCGATTCAGATCTCGACGGACGCGCCGCATCCTGGTGGTCGATCGAATGCGGTTTCGTTCGATGAAGGATTGATCTACGGGAAGCTCGCGCGCGGCGCCCACACCGCTTACGTGCCGTGCGACGCGACGATCGCGTTGCCGATCCTGATCACGTCGCTCTCGCAGACGGCGGCGAAGTACATGAAGGGCCGAAAGAAGCCAAACTTCACTTTCGGACGCGAGCTGATCGTCGAAGCACCTTAGCCACAGATTATACGGATGACACGGATCTATCTGTGTAATCTGTGTTATCTGTGGCTAAATAACACGGCTGACACCTCTAACCTGATTTCGCTGTGCGTACATCGCTTTGTCGGCTTGTTCGATCGCCTGGCCCAGATCTGTCAGTGATGTAAAGCCAGCGACGCCGAACGAGACGGTCACCTTCACTGACTCACCAATCCAGCGCTCGCAATTCTCATCAAGTATCTTGTTCAACTTCGCGAGACGACGACTCGCGTCCGGCTGTGGCAGCTTGAACATCAACACCAGAAACTCATCACCGCCCCAACGGAACAACATGTCGTCAGCCCGCACCAACGAACGCATCGCCCGCGCGACCGCACGAATCGCTTTGTCGCCCACAGTGTGGCCCCACGTGTCGTTAATTGGTTTCAGATTGTCGATGTCGAGCACTGCGACGCTGCCTGACGTGGCGGTGTTGTCGTATCCACTTTCCGGTCGTCGCAGCAGCGAGTGAAACGCATGTCGATTCAAAGCCTCAGTCAAAGGATCCATCTGGACCAGCAACTCGAGTTGATCGCGCGCATCAGTAAGTTTCCGATTTGTCGACTCCACTTCGCTGTGCACACTCTCCATCAACACCATCACCGTGCCGAAGCCGAGCAGTATTTCAAACATCAGATCGAACAGTGACGTGTAATGAAAGTAGCTCGACGGCACCGTGATTCCGAAGAGCCCTTTGCGCGCTCCAAACGTAGGCACGTACTGAAGGAAATCGATGGTCATCAACAGCAACGCAATCGACATCACGCGAATTCCCGGACTGGTGTCTCGGCCGCGCCAACCTTTGCGCAAAGTGAAGAACGAGATCATGAATAACACCGACAGGATGGCCGCGTGGACCATGAACATGTCGTTGAAGTCGCGCGAGGCATACGGCAGTACGAGCGCCACGACAATCGCGGGTATCAGAAAATAGCCGTGCTTCCGGTTCAACGACGCGCGCGTCATCTGGCTGCGGCAGCCGGCGACGAAGAACAGCCCGAACAGGTACTCGCCGAAGAAGTAGCACGAGTAAAAGATCGTCTGCGTGGAACCAAGCCGGAAGGCGGCAAACAGGCTAATGAGCGAGAGCGAAAGACTCGCCCACGCGGCGGTCCAGTACGTCAGAGCATTGCTCCTGATCGTGGACCGCATGAACATTGAAAGCAGCGTGATTAGAAGGATACCGACGCATTGAATAGCGAGACCGACATTCGAATCCATAGACTGGGACCTCGTTTAGGGAGAACGAGTACTAGGAAAGCTCTGGGCAGTGAGGTTCAACCGCGGAAACGATTCTAGCTGAGCGGATGGTCGGAGGGAAAGAGTTTTCTTTAATCGGTGAAATCTGTGGTTAATTTCACGTCAACCATTGAAGCACTTCCTCTTCGTTCGAGCTGCGCGTGCCGCCAACGACGTGAATGAAATACTCTTCGAGCGAGACTGGTCCCTCGCCGTCGGCCTCCATGCGGATTCCTTTGCGCAGCTCATTCAGCGAGCCCGACGCGAGTAACCGGCCCTGTGCGATGATCGCGATGTCGCTACAGAGTCGCTCGACGATCTCGAGCACGTGTGACGTGAGAAACACCGTCAAGCCCCGCGCCGTCAACCGCGACAACAGGTCCTTCAGCGTGCGCGAAGCAATTGCGTCAACGCCTTCGAACGGCTCGTCGAGAAACAGTATTTCCGGCCGGTGAATGAGCGCGCACGCGAGTGAGAGCTTTTTCTTCATCCCGTGCGAGTACTCGATGATTAGTTTGCGCGGCTCGTCCTGGAGCTCCATCAAGTCGAGCAACTCTTTTGAGCGTTGCTTTATTTCATTGGTGTGCAGGCCGTACATGCGACCTGTGAACGACAGCATCTCGGCGCCAGTCAACCGCTCGAAGAGATTGAGATCTTCAGGCACTACGCCGATGCGGCGCTTCACTTCCATCGGTTGTGCGGTGATGTCGAGATCGAGAACTCGCAGCGTGCCGCTCGTCGGCGCGAGCAGACCCGTGAGCATCTTGATGGTAGTTGATTTGCCGGCGCCGTTCGGACCGAGAAAGCCGAAGAAGCTGCCGCGATTCACGCGCAGGTTAATGTGATCTACCGCGACGAAGTCACCGAACTGCTTTACGAGCTGAAACGTCTCGACCGCCGGCGCTGCTGACATGAGCGACAGATTAACGGATCCGTGTTATCCGTGGCTAATTACGCAACAACGGCTTTGCATCGTCAGCGCGGACGAAGGTGGGAAACTCGCGGTGAGTGCTCATCAGGAACGCGTTGGAGCTCGCTTGCAGTGCGTTGCCGTGCGTCGCGCGGAGACGAACGAACCGGCCGAACGCGGTCCAGCCGTAGTAATAACCATCGTTGAGACTGAGCAGGATGTCAGCCGTGTGCTTCACGCGCGGAGTGAACAATGACTTGTAAATGTTCGCGACCGCGTTTGGATAATTATGCGCGGCAGTCCGCTCAAACCACGTTGCGTCAGTCGCGAAACTATCGCCGAAAGAACTGAGCTGAAGCGGATCACCGCTCACGATCGCGTAACGATAACTATCCGTCGCTGCGTCGTATTCAATACGCGCCTGCCCGCGCACGCTCTCAACCACGACAGCGCCTGCCGCATCTTTGTAAACAGCGAAATCGATGCCCGTGACTTCCACGCACGCGCGCGCCACCTCGGGAATCAAATCGTTGTCACAATAAACCGCGGCGTAACTGCAAAGACCAAACGCCGGAATGACAACCTTGAAGCCTCTGCGCCGCAGCGTCGATAAGAGCGGGACGCGCCGGTTCTCTTCGAGATTCATGCCGTGATCGGAGAACATCACGATCTCCGTCTCGTCACCGCAGTAACTACGAATCTCTTTGAGGATCTCGTCGAGCGATTCGAGCGCGACCGCCAAACGTGCCGGCCCCTGTGCGTGCAGCAAGCCATCAGTCGCTTTCAGAAACGCGAAGTAGTCACGATTCTGCGGCGCAGCTCTAAAGCTTTCGCGAAACCGTTGCATGTCGGCACGCCAAACCTTTTCCGGTGCGACGTAGATCAAAAACTCGAACGGCAGCGGCTCCTGGTAGTCGAGCTCTTCCATGTACGACGACGGCACTTTATCAGGCGTGCGTCGACCGAGGTACTTGCCGATCCCGCCGCGCAACTCGCGTGCTTTGCGATCGAAGTACAGACTCTCGTAGCCGGCAGGCGGCGTCGCTCCGAGCATCGCCGAGAGCGCTACATTCGTCATCGTTGGGAACGGAGAAAGCAGGCGCGTAGGTGCTTTGAAGCTGTCGAACAATCCACGACCACGCTCCTGCTCGATCAGTTTGTGAGGAACTCCGTCGAGACAGAGCAACAGACGTCGCGGACGTGAAACGGCCATCTTGTTATCTTGAAATCTCTCGAAATCCTGTCTAACTACTGCTCGGCATCAAGCTTCGCCTGCTCAACTTTGTACGCCTGCTTTAATCCGCGCTTCGCTTCATCATGCGCGTCGTAAACATTCGGACGCGCCAGCACTTCCTTGTATTGCGCGAGCGCTTCATCACGCTTGCCCGCGACGTCGTACGAGCGGGCCGCGTAAAGATGCGCCATCGTAATCAACCCCGGCTCCGCGCGCTCGACTTTCGTCGCCGCCAGAAACGCCTTCGCCGCACGATCGTGATAACCCGCAATCAACAACGCCTCGCCGTACTTGAAGTGAATCAGATCGAGCGAACGCGCCGCACTATCGCGCACGTTTCGATCGCGCAGCAACTCATCAAACGTCGCAAACGCTTCTTTCTCAGCCTGCACCGCGCCCGCAAGATCTTTTTCTTTCCGCTTCACTTCCGCCAGCGAAACGAGCGCATCAGCAGTTTCAAGTTTCAACAGATAATTCCGCGGGTACTTCGCACTCAACTCGCGCGTTAACCCAACCACCTCAGCAAAACGCTTCTCGCGCGTGTAAAGCAGAATCAGAACAGTCTTCGCATCGTCTCGCGACCAGCGGCCTTCCTTCGCGACCTGTTCGAGCAGCGCCAGTCCGCGCTTCTTCGAACCACGATAACCAGTGGCGCCCGCGAGTATCTTCACCGGCAGCGGCAAGGATCCGACGACGTATTCGTACAGACCGATCGTGATCTGCGCGTCGATGTATTTCGGATCGAGCTTCAACACCTCGCGATGATGATCGACTGCGTCGTTGCCGTCGCGCAGCGCCGCGAAGTGTCGCCGCTCAACCGCTTCTTCAAACGACGCTTTCAGGCCTTCGGTGTTGGCGAGGAAATCGAGTGCCTCGATATTCTTTGGTTCTTGTTTGAGTTTCGCTTCGGCAAGACGTTTCGCTTCGCGCGTAAGGTTGCGAAATTCCGTCACGATCTTCGGATCGACTTTGTCATCGCCGTTTGTGTAGAACGACTCAGAGCTGTAAAGCGACACCTGCAAACGTCGCGACTCATAAAGCGTCTTGATCCAGAGTCGCGCCGCCAGCAGTTGATAACCGCCCGGATGATTCGGGTAGAGTTTGACGATCTCGTTGAAGTCGCGCTGTGCTTTGTCGTAGTCGATGTTATAGAGCGCGTCGAGTCCACTGCGCCGCAACTCCTCAAACCGCGCGCGCTCCGCATCCGTCAACCACGCAGATGTCTGCTGGGCCAATACCCCAATCGCACTCACCAGCAACAACACAACAACGCCTAAAAGCTTCAACGCACTCTCCCTCCCACATCAAAATCCGCTTCTTCAATCCGTACGATCTGCGCTAAACGATTCCATGTACTTAACGCCCGAACCAGTATTGAACAACACCACACGTTCATGCTTATGAATTTCACCCGACGCAAGCAACTTCTTCAGCGCCGGCAAGCACGCCGCACCTTCAGGCGCGCAAAAGATCCCTTCAACCGCACCAATGTCACGCACTGCCGCAATCAACTCTTCATCAGTCACCGAAATCGCCGTCCCGCCCGAAGCACGCAACGCATCGAGTATCAGAAAGTCGCCAATCGCTTTCGGCACGCGCAAACCTGATGCTGTCGTCGCCGCATTCGGAAACTCATCCGCGAACCGATTCCCTTCTTCAAACGCACGCACGATCGGCGCGCAGCCTTCAGCCTGCACTGTCACCATGCGCGGGCGCTTGCCGCGGATCCAACCCATCCGCTCCATCTCGTCGAAGGCTTTCCACATTCCGATCAAACCGGTACCGCCGCCCGTCGGGTAAATAATTACATCGGGCAAGCGCCACTCCATCTGCTCGGCGAGCTCGTACCCAAGCGTCTTCTTTCCTTCGACGCGATAAGGTTCTTTCAATGTCGAGACGTCGAACCAGCCTTCCTTTTCCTTTCGCCGCGCGACCTCCGCACCGCAGTCTGTGATTAGACCATCCATCAAGGTCACGTGAGCGCCGGTTTGCTCACACTCGACCACGTTGGCGCGCGGTGTGTCGCGCGGCATGAAGATGTACGACTTGAGCCCGGCGCGAGCAGCATAGGCCGCCAATGCGCCGGCAGCATTTCCGGCGGAAGGGACGGCGAGTTTTTTGGCGCCGAGCTCCTTCGCCATCGAGACTGCCGTGGCCATGCCGCGTGCTTTGAAACTCTGAGTCGGGTTCTGTGATTCATCTTTAATGAACAGATCCTGAATTCCGACGCGCCGGCTCAATCGGTTCGCGCGCAACAGGGGCGTCCAACCTTCGCCCAACGAAACGATGTTGTTGTCGTCTTCGACGGGGAGCACTTCGCGATAACGCCAGAGATCGGGGCGTCTCGCTGCGAGCGTCTCCTTCCTCAAAGTCACTGTGGCGCGCTCTAAATCGTAGCGAACCAGCAAAGGTTTACCGCAGGCAGTGCAGACGTTGTGCAACCGATGTGCCTCGTGTGCCAGGCCACACAGGCCGCATTCGAGATGAGTGACATTCATTGATTAAATTCCTTAATTACTGGGCAAATTTCGGGAGAACAGCGGTCAGTATGCGCTAGAAATGAGAATTACAGGTAACGCGGCGTGTTAAATGAGGATGGTGGCAGTTTCCAGTAAGAGCAAGAGGTTTGCGGCAGTTGCAGCAAACCTCCTGCACTCGGGTAAAGCTGTGAAGACAAACGTCTCAGTGTTTCTCGTCGCCGCTGTTGCCGTTGATCTGGCTGCGAATTTCGCCGCCGGGCCATCGGGTGCTGTGAACGTTGACGTAAGTGGCGCCCGCACGAATCGCCTTGATCAGTTCTGCAAATTCTCCCGCGCTAATGCCGCGTTCATTAGCGAGGTTAGTGACATCGACCGCCGTGATCGTGCCTGATATTGTCGCAGGCGGAGCGGGGCACGGCTGAGTCCCGGCTGGCCCATTGCCGAGATTGGTGCAAAGAAACACGCTGATCGGACCAGTCACGGACTTTTGTCCAAAGTGGATATGAGACTGCTGAACGGCGCCTTCGAGATCCGCATAACTGAGTTCCCAGTCAATTCGAGACTCATCGTTGCTGATACGCGCGTGAAAGGTTCCATTACCGGTGGTGGAAACTGCTGACGGGGTCTCCTCGTACCCGGTCAAAATCTCGCTGATTCTTTTGAAGCCCTGGGCAAAAGCAATCGAGCAGACCGACACCAGAGCGATTACTGCTAGAGACATTCCTAGTCTTCGCATCCCTTTTTCCTCCAAGATTCTTCGGTTGTAGTGGGGGCGCGCATAATATCACCAAAGCGGGCCACAAAGAAGCGTAAAGGGTCTATTTTCGCCGAGTAGATTTTCCTCGGCGCTGCTTCGTGCGTTGCGGACCTTCATGGGTGAAGTACTGCGCGTGAACATCGGCGTCATACAGATTGGCGCTGAGGATCTCAGGAATAGGAATGACGACACCAAACTCACTAATAACGTCAATATAGTTTTCCTCAGCTTCCATAATATTCAGATAGATCTCGTCGTAATCAGTTGTAAAGATCAGCCGCTGCTGATCATCCCTATATCCACTTTTACTCGGCAGGAGTAATAAGTCTCTGTCCTCCTTGGGAACTACGGAGGAAACGCGCCCGACATAGATCTTCCCGTTCTTTAGCGTCATCATCAGGTGCTTTTGCTCCTTGAGAGATCGAAGCAAAAGTTTTTCGAGTTGACTGCCGTATGTTTCTATAACTTTTTCACCTTCCGTTTTTTGAGTCCATATTCGAGAGACTGGCCCTATCCGGTTCAACGCAAGCTGGCCGATCGTTCCAAAGAGCAATGCACAACTGGAAATTCCTGAGAATTGAAGTGAAGGGGTGTTGTAGGCCCACCACTGCTTCAGACTTGTGAGCAAGCTTAAGTGAGGTGAAAGGATTGAAAGCAAGAAAGAGAGGCCGAGAAAGAAAATTCCCCAAAGGGATGAATAGAGCAGTAGTCGTTCACGATCCTGACGCTTGGCAAAGAACGCTGTGCGGTTCCAGTGAGAGAAGAAAATGAACCCGCCGAGTAGAGGCAGCAGGAGTAAATTGAACGGCATTGAGGGTGCCTTTTGATCTGAATATTTCTAAGTATTTAGTTATTCACAGTTTTATTTGACTCATCAGTACTGTGAGAATGCTCTCTTTTAGCACGTTCATTCTTGATACGCGCAAGCTCGCTTTCAATAACCTCGCGCATATCCACAAACGGCCCACCTGTCCCTTTATTGATTTGCACACCAATTTCTTTAGATTTCGTTGATTTAGGATTGCTCATGCCTACGATGCTCCTTAGCAAAATCAATTTCTGCAGCTTAACCGTCGATATATCGGATGCGTGAGCGTGCTCTACAGCTTGCTCACATCGTAATCTAACGGCATACAAATGAGAACCTGGGGCAACGTGGTGGGTAAATGCAAAGGTAATAAAACTGTGAACCTTAAGCGTGCGTAGAGTAGCACTTGATAGATCCACTAGCAAATCCGCTTTTGCGTTCTGGCGGCGGTTAATTTACTTTGTTCTCTCATGCCGATAAGTTTGCTCGCGCTGGATCTCGACGGGACGCTGCTCGATTCTCGGGGACGTATTTCTGAGCGCAACAGGATTGCTATCGATAGTGCGCGCGGGCACGGTGTGCACGTGGCGCTGGTTACGGGGCGCAGGTTTCGTGATTCGCGCCCCGTCGCGCTCGAGCTTGGTCTGGACGTTCCGCTGATTTCACACAACGGCGCGTTGACCAAACATGCGGCGACGTTGCAAACAGTTTGCGTGTTGCCGCTGCCGCTCGAGGGGGCGCGTGAAGCGTTGCAGATTGGACGTAAAGCCGGCGCTGACGCACTGCTGAGCGACGATCACGAAGGTCTCGGTGTGCTTGTTTACGATCACCTTCGTGGCGGCAATTCTGCTGCTCACCTATACATCTCCTGGGCCAAGCGAATTCACGGCAAAGACGGCGCGAAGGCGGTGCAGCAGGTCGAGTCGCTCGAAGACTATCTGGACCACGATCCGATTCATCTCTCATTCTCCGGCGGCTGCGAAGAGATGGACCAGCTTGAAGAGACACTTAAACGAGAGCTCGGCTCGACGGTAAAAGTCCTCAGCACGAAATATCTGGAACAGGATTTCACGCTCATCGACATCATCAATCCCGCCGCGTCAAAAGGCGCTGGAGTCGCTGCCGCCGCTGCTGAACTCGGCGTCGCGCGTGAAGACATCATGGCAATCGGAGACAACTACAACGATCTCGAAATGCTGCTCTTCGCTGGCACCGGCGTGGTCATGGCGAACGCGCCGCAGTCGTTGCGCGAGATCGCCGGCTTGCATCCGACTGCTTCCAACCGTGACGACGGTGTGGCGCTCGCGATCGAACAATTCATACTCAACCCGCAATTAATCAACCAGTAAGGAGAAAACATGGCAAATCGAACGGCAGTGATCCAGACGAACAAGGGGACGATTCGAGTCGAGTTGTTGGAGTCGGACGCACCCAAGACCACTGAGAACTTCATCACTCTCGCTGAGCGTGGTTACTACGACGGCGTCATCTTTCACCGCGTGATCAAGAACTTCATGATTCAGGGCGGCGATCCGACGGGCACCGGACGCGGCGGCGAATCAGCGTGGGGCGGACGCTTCAACGACGAGATCGATCCGAGGTCGCCGGTTTACCAGCGTGGTTACAAAGCGGGGACGGTGGCGATGGCGAACGCTGGGAAAAACACGAATGGATCGCAGTTTTTCATCATGCATATAGATTATCCGTTGCCGCCGAGTTATACGATCTTTGGAAAGGTGATCGAGGGACAGGATGTCGTGAATGCGATCGCGACGTCGCAGACCGGTCCCGGTGATCGGCCCGTGTCTGAGATCAAGATGGAAAAAGTAACTATCGAGTGAACACGGATTTTACGGATCTTTGAAAAGCGATTTTCGCGGATCAGAGTGGTAGGGAACCGTGACCGATTCTGTTGGCAGCGCGGATGCCGTCGGTCACGTATTTTTTGGCGGCGGCAACTGCTTGTTCGAGAGTTAGTCCTTTGCCGAGGGCGGCGGCGATTGCGGCTGAGAGGGTGCAGCCGGAGCCGTGCACTTCACCAACCTCGATGTACTCGGTTTGAAACTCCATGAAGATTTCGTTTTCGTCGAGAAGGATGTCGAGGGCTTGGCCACCGAGGCTGCGGTGGCCGCCCTTAACGAGCACAGCGCGTGGGCCAAGCAATTGAATTTCTCTGGCGGCGCGACGCATGTCGGCTTCAGTCGTGATCGAAAATCCAGCGAGCTTTTCTGCTTCTGGAATGTTTGGCGTCACGACGCGTGCGAGTGGAAAGAGCTTCGTCTTTAAAATCTCGAAAGCTTCGTCGTCGATCAGAACGTCGCCAGAAGTTGCGACAACAACCGGATCGACAACAGGCGCCGGCAAATTCTCTTCGGCAAACAGTCGCGCGACCTCAGCGACTATCTCCGCAGTCGGCAACATTCCGGTCTTCGCCGCCGCAACCGTCAGATCATGGACCACAGGTTCAACCTGCGCGCGCAGTGTGGCGGCAGTTTGATGTTCAGCGCCGAACACACCGGTCGTGTTTTGAAAAGTGATCGATGTCAGCGCCGCTGCCGGAAAACAATCAAACGCTGCGATCGTCTTGATATCCGCAACGATACCCGCGCCTCCGGAAGGATCGAGCCCCGCGATACTGAGCACAACTGGTCTCGTCATCTTGTCCAAATCCTGGAAATCCTGTTCACAATTGACGACAGCTTCTCAGCGTCATTCAGCAATTGAATCGCCGCGACACCACCCGCGCCCGCTTCAAAACACTCCCCAGCATTCTCGAGCGTAATGCCACCAATCGCCACAACCGGAAACTCACCAAGCTCACGCGCGACCTCAGCAAGCTTATTCAAACCCTGCGGCTCTCCGTAAGCGCGCTTCGACTCTGTCTCAAACACTGGTCCAAACACGACGAAGTCAGCACCGCCCGCACAAGCAGCACGCGCCTCAGCGAGCGAGTGAGTTGAGACTCCGATCAAAAACTCCGCACCGCAAGTCTTCCTGACAACGTCAACCGGCAAAGACTGCGTCGTCAAATGCACGCCATCAGCGCCAGCCGCGCGCGCGATGTCCGATCGATCGTTAACCAGCAATCGCGTCTTACTGCCGCGCGTAAGCTCCGCCGCGCGCGACACAAGCTCAAACAGCGCGCGCCCTGACAACGACTTCTCGCGAATTTGAAAAAGGGGGACTTCTGCGTCGACGGCAGCGCGAATTAACCGGAGGATATCTGGATGATTATTACCGCTCGTTATCGGATAGACGATCGGAAGTGGAAACTTCAGCGGCATTACTCTTCCTGGTGCTCGTCTCTTTTTGCAAAGCAGTGACCGTGCGGTTGAAGTTGAAGATCTCCCAGAACGCGATGCCGAGATTCAGCAGTCCGACACCACTCACCGCGCCGCGCACCCAACCGGAAGCGACCACTGACTGCAAACCCTGAATACCTGTCTTATGGGCAGCATACAGCAGAAAGTAATTGTTGCCCCAATCGCTGATTCCCCACATTCCGTTCGGCCACCACGGGGCCACCGTCAGGAAAACACCGATCTCGAAGCACAGGATGATGTAAAAAATAACGCTTAACTTCGCTGACAACTTTATTCCTGCTTCTGTCTTAACTGGCTGAGCTTCTCCGCGACCTCGCGATACGAAACATCAACACCATAAACTTCGGTATAAAAATCACGCGCCTGTTTCAAATCGCCGAGCTCTTCGTACGCCGACGCCAGCTCGTAACGCAGCGCCTGGTATTCGTCCTCGCTGTGTCCCGGCGCCTGCAATCCCTTCTTGAACCAAAGCACCGCCGCTTCAGGCATGCCCTTCTGAATGAAACAATGCCCGAGCAGGTTGCAACATTGCAAATATCGCGAGGTACCGTCGCTCGGCTTCGCCAGACTCGCCGCCGTCTGAAACTCCTGGATGGCCTCGTCCATCAAGTCCATCTCTTTATACGCCGTGCCCATATTGTAATGCGTTTCGAAGTCTTCGCGAACCTCGTCACCTTCTTCAGCGGCACGAAACTCTTCAAATAACTCCGCGAGACCGGCGTCTATTCCCATCGCGACCGGCTTGGCCGTACCGACATTGTTGCCGTCATCGCCGGCAAACGATGCATACGCGTTATCGCTATCGAAGGTTATTGTTTCCGCAGGGACGGGCGTTGCCGTAGCGACTTCTTCCGCGCCACCAAACTCAAACACAGCTGACGCCTCGACGGGCTGCTCATCGCGTTGTGCAAGCTTCTCGCGCCGCGACTGGATCTCAGGATGCGGACCAAACTGCCGTTCGAGCATCTCGAGCGTGTCGACCGCGATGTCCGAGTAACCTTGCGCGATGTAGAAGTCGACGCTCTCGAGCTCCACGCGCATCATGTTCTCGTGGCGTCCTTCATCCGCGGGAGTTTCCTCGGCAGCAGTCGCGACCGGTGTCTCCGGCGTCGTGACGATGTTGAAATCGATTTCCTGAAAATCGGTCGCTGAAGTCGCGAACGGCTCGTCGTCGTTGAGATCAGCAAACGATGCCGTCGGATCGGAGAACGTTGGAACAGGGGCAGCGTTCGTCTCAAACTCATCGGCAACAACAGGCGCGACCTGCTCAACCTGATCGTCTTCGTCTACAACAGCAAAAGTTTCAAACTGCGGCACGTCAGTCTCGCCACTCTCCGGCTCTGACATCGCGGAGAAGTCTTCCGCAGTTTCTTCCTGCAAGCCACCGAGAAGGTTGAGTCGATCGATATAGCGCTGTTCGTCGGGCGCGAGTCGGACGAGTTGCGTCAAAGCGTAACGTTCTTCGTCGACGAGTTCCGACGCTTCCGCAGACTCGGCGAGACGTTCGAGCGACGATCGCAACGCATCCATATCGCGCTGCCACCAGTGAATGCGAACCAGCATTCGCAAACCATCGACGTGATCCGGATTTCGCTCTAAAACCTGGTTGACTATCTCCAGCAGTTCGCGCTCTTCACGTCCGGCGAGCATCCGCTCGATGATCGTCGAGAGAATGCGAATAACTTCATCTACTTCGCCGACCTTCAAATAAAGACGTGTGACCGGAAGATACTGCGTGTAGTTTGACGAGTCCTGCGCCATCAGCAGCGACACAGCATGTTCCGCGCCTTTTGCATCTTCCGCTTCGAGATGAGCACGAGCGAGCATCGACACGAGCTCGTTGTCGTCTTCGTGAGTTTCAACGACGCGCTCCAGCACTTCGGCCGCTTCGAAGGCAGTGCCGCGCGCGATGTGCGTCTCGAGCATGCCGCGAAGTGCTTCGCGGTCGTCGCGCACTAACTGCAATGCTTTGTTGTAAGCGTCGAGCGCCTGATCGTGCGATCCGATCTGGTGAAAACGATGCGCCGCTTGCACAAACGCCGCAGCCGACTCGCGTCGCATGTTCTCTTTGAGATAACCGTCAGCGAGTTTCAGACGGATCTCAGTGTTGTTCGGATCGAGATCGGCAATCTTGTGAAGGATGTCGAGGGCGCGTTTGTTGTCGCCCGACTTTGTGTAAGCGTCGGCGACTACGAGATACTGCGCGCGTGCGTCATGGACCAGGCCCTGGTTGGCATAGAGATCGGCGAGCTTCAGCGCGATGACTGGATCGCCCGGACGCAGCCGCTCGATCTTCTTGTACATCGCGATCGCTTTGAGATTGAACTCCTGCGCGCTGTAGTGCTCCGCGATGCGTTCGAAGCACTTGATGGCTTCTTCTTTTTTAGTGGAGCGCACATAAAGATCGCCCAGCATGTTCAAGGTAGTGAGATCGTCAGCGTCGTTATCGACGATTTGCCGATACTCCTTGATTGCAGCGTTGATCTTCCCCTGTGAAAGGAATTTCTCAGCGGCTTTTAAGACCTTAGCTTTATCGAAAGCCATCTGGGGAATCTGATTTCGTTAATGTCGGCGGTTTTAATCGTAGCAGCGGGCGGGGCAATGCTATTTCAGTCAAGCGCGCAGTCTCAACTCGCTTAGCAATTCCGTCAAACGCCGCGAGATACGCTAACATGCGTAAATAAAGCGTGTCAACGCAAGCATTTCGGCATGATGACGACGTTCGCTAACCAACAAACTGAGCGTGGAGAACTGGGTCAGCGTGTTGCTCTCGCAGGCTTGGCGATCTACGTCGCATTTGCCCCACACTCGGTCGCCGCCAGCGTGATTGGGGTCGCCATCGCGGACATCGGATGGGGGCTCAGGACGCTGCAAACACGCCGTCTCGGCCTGCGCTGGTCTAAATTCGAGCCAGTCATCGTCTTATCACTGCTCTGGACGGTCGCTTCGGCTCTGCTTTCGGAAGAACCTCGCATCAGCATCGCGAAACTCGAGGCGTCGTGGTGCGTTTTTATCTTTTACCTGGCACGCGCGACGATCACGCGAAGATCGGCGTTGGTTCTAGTGTCGCTGTTGATTCTTTCGGGGTCGGCGGGCGCGCTTTACAGTGGTTTCGATCTGTTGCGTGGCCGCGGCGTCGTGGTCGAGTCGATTGCCGCGGGCAGTCTGTTTCATCAGGTGGAAATTAGACCGGGCGACACGATCTGGCAGATCAACCGGCGACGAGTTTATTCGACAACTGATATCGATCAGATACTCGCTCAGACGGCGCCAAACACGAAGGTTTCAGTTGGCATCATCGCGCAGGGCGAACAGATCGAGCGATCATTCACGCTCGCGCAGCCGTCAACGTCCGGCATCGTCGGAACTGAACACAACCATCGCTTTCGTGCGTCCGGCTGGACTCGCCACTACGAAACGTTCGCCGAGTTGATGGATATGATCGCGCTGCTCGCACTCGGTCTCGCGCTTGCACATCTCAGAAATCACGGTCCAAACCGGATCTTCAGAATCGCGATCATTGCTGCTGCTTTGCTTACTGCCGGTCTCGTGTTCACGGCGATGCGAACCGTGATCGTCGCGTTTGTGATCGGCGCGAGTGTGATGGCGTTGCGTTCGCTGCGCGCGACGATGAAAGTCGCGTTTACGTTTGCGCTCTTTGCTGTGCTCGCTTTTGCCGCGGTCGTGGTGTGGCAAACACGCGATCGGAATGCATTGTTGCTCGGCGATCCGAGCTCGTCACTGCGTTTGGAGGTGGCGAAGGTTGGGCTATCGCGAATCCCGCTTCATCCCATTTTCGGGCACGGCATGGACGCGATGCAGTTGCACTGGAACGAGTGGGGCTTTCCCGGCAAAGACATGCTTCACCTGCACTCGACGCCGCTACAACTCGCATTCGATCGCGGTCTGCCGATGCTCGCGCTCTGGCTGTGGATGATGATCTTGTTCTGGCTGACGATCGCGCGTGCGGAAAGACGGGCAGCGGATCTGAGTGACACTAACTATTACGGGATCGTACTTGGAACGCTCGGCGCGCTGACGGGTTTTCTGATGAGCTCACTCGTGAATTACAACTACGGGGATGCTGAAGTGGCGATGATGTTCTGGTTCCTGATGGGAATCGTTTTAACCACAGATTACACGGATTTTAAGAAGCGATCTCAATCCGTGTAATCTGTGTGATCTGTGGCTTACCGCGGCTCTTCGCCTTCAACGCGCAGGTTGTTCTTCACCGAGAACACACCCGGCACACGATTGGCCGCGAGGTACGCGAGGTTCCTGTCACCACTGCCGGAAACCACGCCTTCCAACGACACGTGACCATTATCAACTACGATGTGCAGCGACGGGTTCGCGCCCTGTAGATAGCGATAAAGCCCGCCCATGTTTGCAATCGATCGATAAGTCGCGCGACGAATTCTGTCGTCAAAGCTCGACAGCGGTAACACCTTGATGTTGTTCACGACGTGCGTCACGCCCGGAATTCTCTTCACTCTTCCGGCAGCGTCAGAACGCGTCGACGAACGCACCACCTCGCCGTATAGAGTCACCGTACCACCGTTGACCTGGTATGCGAGATTGTCAAACACACCGTAATACGGCAGTGTCACCAGTTCGTGCCGCACGCGTCTTTCCAGTTGCGGATTACTTGCGCCTCGGGTGCCCTGCGCCGAGACTACAGCCGGCACAACCGCGAGCAACACCGCGGCGAAAATGCCAATTGCAAGTTGCGAAATTGCGTTTTTCTTCGTTTTCATAACCTTCACCAACTCCTCTGTTCTATCCGTTAGATAGACAAAAGAAGGGCCACGTTGGTTACGAAATTCGTCGTTTTTTGTTAGGATTTCCAGCCAAATGACACGACCACAAGCCACCGAAGCAGCGCATTACTATTTCAGATACATTGACCTTGTAACGGGGGACGAAATCGTCCCCGCGATGGAGAGTCAGATGAGTGAAATGCTCCAGTTTCTGGGCGGAATCGGCGAGGAGCAGAGTCTTCACTCATACGAGCCCGGAAAGTGGACCATTCGCGAGGTACTGAACCATGTGAACGATGGCGAGCGGATCTTTACAGGCCGTGCGCACTGGTTTGCACGCGGGTTTACCGATGCGCTGCCGAGCTTCGAGCAGGACACTGCCGTCCAGATGGCTCACGCGAACAACACTTCCTGGGCGGACCTGGTCGAGGAGTTCAAAAACGTGCGGCTCGCGACGATCTCGTTCTTCAAGAGCCTGCCGGAGGAGGCGTGGGCACGGACGGGAGTCGCGAGTGACAATCCTGTTTCCGTGCTGGCGCTGGCTTACATTATCGCCGGGCACGTCACGCACCATCAGCGCGTTCTGCGCGAGAAATATCTCTAGACAGGATTTACAAGATTTTTCAGAATACGCACGATTTTCCTGTAAATCTTGATCGATCCTGTAAATCCTGCCTAAAAACGCTGTTGAAACCTTAGCCCCTAAGGGTGTACTCTGGAACCCTGCGGAGAGCACTCACTCCAGCTTCCACATCCGCAGGCCCCGTCGACACAGTCCCATTCCAGGAGAGTCGCATGAAAAGGTGCCCGAAGTGTGAATTTATTTACGAGGACGACCAGAGTCTTTGCGACATGGATGGCGTTCTTCTGGTCCTGGATTCTCGGAATCTGCCCAATCTCCATGCGCTTCAGACTGTGCCGGCGAGCAAGACAGCCCAGAAGCGAAATCGTGCCGTTCCGGCTTTCGCTACCATCATTCTCGCCCTCGTTTTGGGCATGGTTTATTACGTCTCGACCGAAGGTCACGCCACGGAAGATAGCTTGATACCACCACAGCCGATTGCAATGAACCTGTGGAACCCGGTGCCTTCGATAAGCGCAGCTCCTGAAGTGCAACCAGCCGCGGAAGAGCCGAAGCCCACAGTCGCATCTGCAACGGCCTCGATTCCAGTTCCGAATAAGAAAGCGACTGCTAAACCCGCTCCCATTTCAGCCAAAGCAAAGGCCGAGGAAAAGAAAGACGATTCGAAAGTCGGCAACTTCTTTAAAAAGACCGGCCGCATTCTCAAAAAACCCTTCAAACTCTGACGACTGTGTATGAAGCGCTGCCCCCAATGCCTCTTCCTCTTTCCTGACTCAGACTCGCAGTGTGACTTCGATCAAACTCCACTCGAACACATTGACGACGCCACTGTCGACGCCGCAACTCGTCCGCCTAAACGCCGAACACTTCCCATCGCCGCTGCTATCGGTCTAATTCTCGGCATACTCATCTTCGCTCTCTACTACGGTCTCAGCCGTCAGTCACGGAACGCCTCCGCCGCGACCGAATCTCCGGTAACAGTTGAGCCAGTTGCTCCATCTCCAGCGACACCATCGCCGTCGCCCGAAGTCTCGCCTTCACCATCGCCATCACCATCCATCGCGCCGTCTCCAAGAACCTCGCAAACAGCAACGGACCATACACGCGCTACCGCGGATCCGGTCTCGACCAGTGGACCAGGAATCGGAACCCGGCAGGGTGGCAAACCCGTAATAATGCTGACCAGCGGCGGAAAAATCGAAGCCGACGAGGTCTGGCGAACGAAAGATGGTGTATGGTATCGCCGCAATGGCATGGTCACGCTGCTCAAACGCGGCCAGGTGAAAACGATCTCCACGCGTTAAGCAGCCCAACTTACAATTTAATCAGGAGGCAAGTATGAGAGCATCGGCTTCCCTTCTCGCATTAATTCTGATCTTTGGTGTGGCTATTTCATGCAAGCTTTCAGAGAAACTTGCAGGCGACAAGAACGCAGGCACCGTCAGTGAGCTTTGGTCCGACGTGCCGCCATTCCAGGGAGCCACGAAAGCCGAGATCGAGATTCCGCTCGGAATGCGTCTGTTGATTCGCGGCATGACGCAGGGCAAAGTCAACTTCATTTCTTTCCGCACTGACAAGCCTGCGCAGGATGTAAAAGATTTCTATTCCGTCGATCGCATGAAAGCGGTGGGCTGGATCGCGAACGACAAAGGCTGCACCGGCGACACGGAAGACACGAAGAACCACGGCGCGCTCTGTCTCTTTTCCAAGAAGAACAACGGCAAAGAAGAAGCCCTGGCCATCATCGTGGCCCAGGACGAAAAACTTCCCGACACCAACATCTTCTACGCCCGCGTCGATACGACAAATTCTAAGAAGTAAGCTTTTTAGCCACAGATTACACGGATCACACAGATTGTTTTATGAGATCTGTGTAATCTGTGTAATCTGTGGCTAATGAACACCGGATGGACAGTTCACAAATTCGGCGGGACCAGTCTCGCTGATGCCGATCGTTATCGAGCGGCGTGTGAGATCGTGCTCTCGCAACGATCGGGTGAGCGTGTTGCGGTAGTGGTTTCGGCGATGAGTGGCGTCACTAATGCACTCATCGAGGCAGTAAGTCTTGCCTCCGCTCAGGACGACTCGTACTTACAGAAACTCGACGCTCTCGAAAACCGGCACCTCGAGACTATCGACGCCCTACAGCTTCGCAACGATCAAAATCTCAAACAAACGTTCGTCGCCGATTTCAATGCAATCAAAGAAGTGCTGCGCGGTGTTTGGATCACGAGACTCGCATCCGAGCGCATCATTGAATTCGTCTCGGGCCATGGAGAATTGTGGTCGGCGCAACTCATGCACGCGTACCTTGAGTCTCTAGAGCATCGCTCGAGTTGGCTGGATGCACGCGAAGTTCTGGTCGTTGAACCGAACACCAACTCAGTTGCGGTCGACTGGCAACTATCAAAGCAGAAGTTGCAGGAACTGCATGTCGAAACAGACTTCCTGATCATCACCGGTTTCATCGCCGCTACGCACGACGGCGTCGCGACGACATTGAAACGAAACGGCAGCGATCTCTCAGCCTCGATCTTTGGCGCGTTGCTCGGTGCTGATGACGTGACGATCTGGACCGACGTCGATGGAGTCTTTAGTGCTGATCCGCGACGTGTTCCGGATGCTGTCGTGATACCGGAGCTCTCCTACCAGGAAGCGGCCGAGCTTGCGTACTTCGGAGCGAAGGTCATTCATCCCAACACGATGTCGCCCGCGATTGCCAATAACATCACGGTGTGGATCAAAAACACTTTCAAGCCTGACGCTCCGGGGACGAGAATCTCCGCGATTTCACCGACGGACGTGCCGATCAAGGGTTTTGCGGCAGTCGAAGACATGGTCCTGATCAATGTGGAAGGCACGGGGATGATCGGCATTCCAGGTGTGGCCCACAAAGTGTTCGGCGCTCTGCGCGCTGTCGATGTGTCCGTTGTCATGATCTCGCAGGCGAGTTCTGAACATTCGATCTGCTTCGCTGTTCCACGTGAACATGCCGAACTCGCGAAAAAGACAGTCGAGCAGACGTTCGTTGTCGAGATGCAGCGCGGTGAGATTCAGACGGTGGACCTCACCGAAGGTTGTTGCATCATCGCGATGGTGGGCAACGGCATGATCGAGCGGTTGGGCATGGCGGGGAAGTTTTTCAGTGCGCTTGGTAAGGCCGGCATCAACGTCAGGGCAATCGCGCAGGGATCGTCGGAACGAAACATCTCCGCTGTAGTCGAACAGGCTGAAGCGACGAAAGCTTTGCGCGCGATACATTCCGCTTTTTATCTCTCGAACCAGACGCTTTCGATCGGAGTGATCGGCACGGGCCTGATCGGCGGCACGCTGCTGAGCCAACTCAAAACTCGAGTTGAAGAACTCAAGCGTCATCGCGGAATAGATTTGCGAGTGCGCGGCATCATGAACAGCCGCCAGATGATCCTCGCCGATCACCATCTCGAACTCGGTCGCTGGCGCGATGAGTTAAACGAGCATTCGAAAGCGGCCGACCTCGAGAGTTTTATCAATCACGTCAACGCCGCTCATCTGCCACATGCGGTGCTGATCGATGCCACCGCCAGCGCTGAGTTGACGACGCATTACGAAAGCTGGCTCGCCAAAGGCATCAACATCATCACACCGAACAAGAAGAGTAATGCCGGACCGCTCGATGCGTATCGCAGCCTCCGCGAGACCGCGCGCAAACATCAGCGCTACTTCCTTTACGAAACAAACGTCGGCGCCGGGCTGCCGATCATTCAAACCTTGCGCGGACTCGTTGAAACGGGCGATGAGATCATCAAGATCGAAGGCGTGCTCTCCGGCACACTCTCGTACATTTTCAACTCGCTCGATGGCAGTCGCACTTTCTCAGAAGTAGTGCGAGAAGCGCATGCGTTAGGACTCACTGAACCAGATCCGCGCGAAGACTTATCGGGCGTGGACGTTGCTCGCAAACTCATCATCCTCGCGCGCGAGATGGGCCTCGAAGTCGAGATGGATGCAGTTCACGTTGAAAGTTTGGTGAGCGACGATCAGACCATCGCGTCCTTTTTGAACTCAGCGCGCGATCGAGGTCACGTTCTGCGGTACGTCGGCACGATCGACAGTAACGGCGAGATGTCGGCTCAGCTGCGCAGCTATCCACTCGATCACCCGTTCGCAAGCCTGACCGGCAGTGACAACATCGTGAGCTTCCAAACCGCACGCTACAACGCGCAGCCGATGATCGTCCGTGGTCCCGGCGCCGGCCCGGAAGTAACGGCCGGCGGCGTCTTCGCCGACCTCCTGCGGCTGGCCTCCTTCCTCGGCGCCCCGCAGTAAACCGGATTTCTCCCGCAAAGACGCAAAGGCGCAAAGTTAAGTTCAGGTACGCTACTTCTCCTTTGCGGCTTTGCGCCTTTGCGGGAAACCTTGCTCGAAAACACGCGCGGTGATAGTCTCCCGTCCACCTCCCTCGTCCACACAACTAAAAGGAGACGCTGAGATGAAGGTCGCTGTCCGACTCCTGATCGCTCTTGCTATCGTTCTTTTACTCTCGCTCGCGCTGATCGATCGCGCACCTGCGGCCAAAGCGGCGCCGCTCGATCTGTCGGGTGAAATTAACGGTGCGCCGTACCGGATAAGAGTGCCCGACGTCTGGAATGGAACGCTCCTCGTCTTCGCGCACGGCTATCGCGACAAGGCCGATCATCCCGGCGAGATCGACAACCGTAATGCCGACGTTGCGCCGAGCGCCGCGCTCGAAGCTCCTTTGCTCGCGCAAGGTTTTGCACTCGCGGGGACAGCATACAAAGACAACGGCTGGGCCATCGGCGACGCGATCCAGGACGTCAAGAACCTCACCGTCTTCTTTCGCGAGAACGTCGCACGTCCGCAACGCACGATCCTCGTCGCTGCTTCGTTGGGAACGTTCGTCGGCTACAAGAGCATGGAGCAGTTCAACGGCATCTACGACGGCGCGCTCTGCCTGTGCAGCGCCGGCGCGGGCGCGACTAAACTTTGGGACAGCGGCGTTCCGCTTTATCTCGCTTACGACGTCGTTTTCGGAATTCCACCGTCGTGGGGAACAGTCGGCGAAGTGCGAAACGATATCGACTTCGACACTGAAGTACTCGCGAAACTCGCACCGGAGCTCAGCAACATCGCAAACTTTCCGAAGTTTGAATTCATTCGACTCGTCGCGAAGAATCCCGGTCGCGGTATCACGCCGCCACCACCGCCCGGATTCTTCCCCGGCTGGGCACTCACTGACTTCTTCTTCATTACCGAAGCACGCGCTGAGTTACAACGACGCGCTGCTGGTCCAATCGTGCAGAACGTCGATCAGACTTACGATCTGCTTCCCGCTGAGAAAGCTTATTTAGCTGGAATCGGACTGCCGACGCCGGTTGTCGACGCGTGGCTCGCGCAGATGAACGTGCGGCCGAAGATCGAAGCGAAACAGTCAGCACGAAACTACGTCCGCAACAACACGGATTTCAACGGCAAGATCCGCAACCCGATTCTCAGCGTGCACACGATCATCGATCCGTTGCTGGTAGTTGCGAATGAGTCGGCGTATGCGGAGCTGAATGCGTCGGCGGGTAGAGAAGACTTGCTGTTCCAGACTTTCACGACGGGCGTCGGTCACTGCAACCTGACCGGACCGCAAGTCCTGATCTCGATCGGCGCGATCGACGCGTGGGTACGCACCGGTGTACGCCCGACAGCGGCCTCGTTCCCGGTTCCGCTCGGGTTCAACCCGACGTTCGTTCCACCACCGTTTTAGCCACTGCCGAGTAGGCACAGAACCGAGCGCGGTAGCGCCGGGTCAAAGTAACGCAGCGGGCGTGTTGCTTGCATTTGACCCGGCGCTACCGCGCTCGGTTCTGTTCCTACTCGGCATTAGCAACGAAATCGCGCCTAATCCTGTAGAATAACGCACGAGCCCTCTTGTTAGAGCGGAGAGTTTCGAAAAAAGGGACCGTGCGGTGAGTTATTCCCTCCCATTGACCAACGCCGTCACAAGCGGCGACGAACAAGCTGTATCCGCATTACTGGCCAAGGGCGCGGACGTAAATGAAACTACGGGCGGCGGCCAAACGGCGCTCATCCTTGCCGTCATCTTCGGCCACACAAATCTCGTAAAACTCCTGATGAAAGCGGGCGCCGACCCGCACCAGCGCGACAATCTCGGCCTCAACGCGCTCGAGTGGGCGCAACGAAGAGGGCTGACGGAAGCAGTCTCGATTCTTAAGAATGGTCCGCAAGAAAGCACTCCGCCGAGAAGGATCACGATCCCAATCGAAGAGACTGCGAAGCCCGAAAAATCTCCAGCTAAGCGCGACGATGACGCGAAGGAAACTGTTTCCGAGGCGGAGAAGAGTCTGCGCTGGATCGCGGGATTCAAGCAGAGACTGCACGAGCAGGAACTGCGACGACTGAACCGGAATGAGTCTGCGCCACCGCCGCCGACGCCGAGTGCGGTCGAGACCGAACCGCCGCCGCTGATGACGGTGGAGACAAAGAAAGCCGCGGAACCCGAAACGCCCAAAGCTCCCGAACCGGAGCCTGAGACCGCGCCGGCGAGATCGGTAACTCCGCCGCCGCGGATTCTGACGCCGCCGCCGCAAACCGCGCCCGCAAAATCAGGAACACGCAAGCGTTGTCCGCAATGTAACGCGATCTACAACAGCGATCTGGTGGCGTACTGCGCTCACCACATCGTTCCACTCGTTGACGCAGACGAGCCGATCTTCTCGGACCCGCCAAGGTCTAACGCGCCATTGTTCTGGATCTTGTTGATTATCACTCTCGCCGGTTCGGTAGTCCTTGCTTCACTGATTACGACGTATGTGTACAAGTCGAGGCAGGCTGCGGCGCGCGCTGCCGCCGAGGCGAACCGGCCGATACAAAAAGGAATGCCTGAGCTCGGCGGCGATCTCGTCGGCAAATCGGTGTTGCTGCCGGAAGCTGAATGCCCGGTGAAAGAAGCCGAGCCAGTGTCGGGCACAGTGACCGTGCGCGTGATGGTTGACAAGAACGGCCAGGTCTACTGGGCTCGCGGCGCGGGCGGCGACTGGCTCTTGCGCGGCTGCTCCACCGACGCCGCCATGAAGTCGACCTTCGCGGCAGACAAACTCCGCGGCCGTGAAACCGAGGGAACAATCACATACACTTTCAAACCTTGATTAGCCACAAAAGGCACAAAAAGCACATAAGCTAAAACAATCAGCTTATGTGCTTTTTGTGCCTTTTGTGGCTATCCTTTGTTTATGGACTCCCAGCAGACGCGCATCCTGCCGGATGAGCTACGCACCGCTGTTCCTCTTCCCGGCACAATACTGCGCGAACGCTACCGGCTCGACAGCGAGCTCGGGCGCGGCGGCATGGGCACTGTCTATCGCGCGACCGATCTCGAGCTACAGCGCGAAGTCGCAGTAAAAGTTCTCTCGGCGGCGTATCAGAACTCCGACGCGCGCGAACGTCTGATTCGCGAAGCTCGCGCAGCGGCCGCACTCAACCATCCGCACATCGTCACGATCCACGACGTCGGCGAATACAGCGGCTTTCCATTTCTCGTGATGGAGCTCGTCTCTGGTCCACGACTTTCTCAGGCTCGCCCGAACGACTTCTCACGCGTCGTCGCGATCGCGACCCAGATCTGTGACGCACTCGAACATGCGCACAACAACGAGATCGTTCATCGCGATCTGAAACCCGACAACGTTCTGCTGTCCGGAACAGGCGACATCACCAACGTGAAGCTCGCGGATCTCGGACTCGCCCTGCCCGCCTACGCCGCACGCATCTCGCGCGCGGGCATCATCGTCGGCACCGCCGCGTACATGGCGCCCGAACAGGCGTTGGGCCAAACAATCGACGGCCGCGCCGATCTCTACGCGCTCGGTGTTCTGCTTTACGAGTTGACGACGGGCCGCGTGCCCTTCACCGGCGATGATCCGCTGACGATTGTTTCGCAACACGTGCACGCGCCCGTCGTGCCGCCGCGCGTGCTTCGTTCCGACATCCCGACGGGGCTCGAAACGATTATCGTGCGGCTGCTCGCGAAAGATCCGGCACAAAGATTCAGCTCGGCGGCTGAGACGCGCGCCGCGCTGCTCGAGTCCTTGAAAACCGAAGCCGCGCCGGCGGAGAGCGCGCCCGTCGTCGCGATTCTCGACGCACTCTCGCGCGGACGGCTCGTCGGTCGTGGCTCCGAGCTCGCGGAGGCGCGCGAGCTTTGGCAACGCGCGCGTGAAGGACGCGGTCACGGCGTTTTGTTGAGCGGTGAACCGGGCGCGGGCAAGACGCGGCTCGCACGCGAGATCACGATCCAGGCAGCGGTCGACGGCGCGCTCGTGTTGTCAGGCGGTTGTTACGAGTACGAAGCCGCAACGCCATACCTGCCGTTCGTTGAAGCGTTTCGTCGCTGGATCCGCGAAGAACAAGACAACGACAAATTACGCGAGATCCTCGGCGACACCGCAACACAGATCGCGAAGCTCGCACCCGAGATCGAAACACGGCTCGGTCCATTCCCCGAACGACAGGAGCTCGCCGCTCACGAAGAACGGCTGCTCTTCTTCGACGCGGTCGTGCAAGTCTTTTCGAACATCGCGCGACGACAATCGCTGCTCTTCTACGCTGACGACTTGCACTGGGCCGATCGCGGCACGCTCTGGCTGCTAGGCCATCTGCTGCGACAACTGCGCGACGAGCGCGTACTCATCCTCGGCGCTTATCGCGAAACCGAGCTCGATCGCACTCACCCGCTCGCCAAATCGCTCGTCGATTGGAACCGCGAACGTCTAATCACGCGCATCATGCTGCGTCGCTTCAGCGAGACGGAAACGAGCGATCAACTCGATGCGTTGCTGGGCGAACGTGTCAGCGGCGAGTTTGCCGTCGCCGTTCATCGTGAGACTGAAGGCAATCCGTTCTTCGTCGAGGAAGTATTGAAGGCGCTGATCGAGCGTGGCTCCGTGCGGCGCGAGAGTGGACGCTGGCGACGCTGCGACATGGACCAGCTCGTGATCCCGCAGAGCGTGAAAGAAGCGATTGGCAATCGTCTCGATCGCGTCAGTCAGGATACGAACGAGGTGCTGCGCGTCTGCGCGATCCTCGGCAAGGTTTTCACGTTCGAAGAGCTCTCGGCAGCGGCTGAACAGACCGAAGACACGCTGCTCGATGCACTCGACGAAGCGGTGGGAGCACAACTCATCGCCGCGAACTCAGGCGACTCGTTCAGCTTCACGCACGACAAGATTCGCGAAGTGCTTTACGAGGAGCTGAATCCGATTCGCCGCCGTCGCTTGCATCGTCACGTCGCCGAAGGACTCGAGCGACGCTGCACGAAATCTCAATGTGCGGTCGAGAAGCTGGCCCATCACTACATTCAGGCCGGCGATCATCAGCGTGGGCTCGAGTACGCGAAACAAGCGGCGGCTGAAGCTGCGCGTGTGTTTGCGTTCGACGAGGCGATCGCGGCGTACGGTCGCGCGCGCGATTGTGCCGAAGCGCTTGGTCTAACGGAAGAGCAATTGGCCCAGGAAGAAGCGATCGGCAAAGCGTTCATGCTGCACGGCGACACGATTCTCGCCGCGGAACACTTCGAACGCGCGCTTGCGCTGGCGACGGAGCCGGCGACGCGCGTCCGTTTGCAATGTCAGGCGGCGGCTTCACTTGTCACCATCGGCGATCCGCGTGGCAACGAATACCTCCGCAAAGCTTTGCAGGTGCTGGATCCGGTCGCGAACCCGCTCGAGACAGCCAATGCGTTGTCGACTGAAGCGCGCTTTCATCATCTCGCCGGTCGTCATAAGAAAGCGATCGAGTTGTTGTTGCGCGCGGGTGAGCTTGTCGCGCCGGTAGCGGAGAGCGAGAGTGTCAGCACGTTTGCCGCGCCGATGATCTCGCAAATCTACGCTTACACAGCCGGCGGTTATCAACATTACGGACTTTACGACGAAGCCGATCGCTGGGCGCGACGCGGGATCGAGTTTGGTGAAAAGCACAATGTGCTATTCGCGCAGGCTGCGGGTTATGAGTTTCTGGGTGAAGATGCGGTGCACCGCGGCGATTACGAGGCGGGGCTGGAATACGCGGAGCGCGAGATCGAGATTGCGAACAAGCTTCACTCGCGCGAACGTCGGGCGTGGATACATTACTTCGCGGCGCAGTGCCGGCTGTACAGGAGTGAGCTTGAGCAGGCCGAGCGAGAACTGCTTGACGGGATCGCTGTTGCCGAAGCGATTGGTGAGAAACGCGTGTTGGCGTTGTGCCGGCCGAGTCTCGCGGTCGTGCAGGTAATGCAGGGGCGTCGCGACGAAGCGTTACAGACGGCGCTCGCGAATCTCGAACAGTCGTCGGTGGGTTTGTTGTACACACACTTCGAGGCTCTCAGATGTTTAGCGGAAGTTCGGTTCAGGCGTGACGAGCTAGTCGAGGCTGAGGAGGTTTGTCGACAAGCAGATGAACTCGTGTCGCCGACCGAGTCACGCGTGAGTCAATTGTGGCTCGGTCCGCTTTACATCGATGTGTTGATGGCCGGCGGCAAGAAAGCGGAAGCGGCCGACCGGCTCGAGAAATACAAAGTCCTCGTAGCTCAATGCCAGTCGGCGCGCTTTACGGCTGAGGTAAGTCGTTTGACAGGATTACAGGATTTGCCGGATTAACAAGATAAGTCCTGCTAATTCTGCAATCCTGTAATCCTGTCTAAAACTTACCTGCTACTCACGGCGTCGCCGTTCTTTAAGTAGCGATCGAGAAAATCGAGGATCGCCTTGTACGCACGAATCTCGTTCGCCTTCTTCGTGAATCCGTGCCCCTCGTTGTCGAACGTCACATACTCAACTACACCGTTGCGCTTTCTGATGTTGTCAACAATCTCATCCGACTCGGGCTTGATCACGCGCGGATCGTTCGCGCCCTGCAACACGATCAGCGGCTTCACGATCTTGTCCGCATGAAATAGGGGCGACACCGCTTTCAGGTTCTCGAGATCCTTACTCGGATCGCCAATCTCCTTGTAAAGCGACTTGCGGAACGATTCCCAGTACGGCGGTATCGACTGCAACGTGCGCACCCAGTTTGAAACGCCAAACAGATCGACACCAACCGCAAACTCGTCCGGCTTGAACGCGAGCGCGGCCAACACCATGTAACCGCCATACGAGCCCCCCGCGATGCCGATCTTCTTCTCATCAACGTAGCCGAGCGACGCGAGATACTTCTTCGCCTCGACACAATCCCACAACGGCTCGCGACCATGCTTGCCATCGTCAGCCGTGAAGAACGACTTGCCATAACCACTCGAGCCGCGATTGTTCACGCCGAGAATCACGTATCCATGGTTCACGAGATATTGCGTGAGCGGACTGTAACCGACGCGCGTCTGCCCGCCTGGACCACCGTGAATCAATAACAAGGCCGGAACCTTGTTCGTCGCACTCGCATTCTTCGGCTTGTAAAGAATCGAAGGAATGTCGACACCGTCAAACGACTTGTATCGGATCACTTGCGAATCGACGAGATCCGCCGGATTGATCTCCGGGTTCAGACTGTCAGTCAGCTTCGTGGCTTTCTTGCTGGCGAAGTCGTAAACGTAAAGATTGCTCGGGCTGCGATCGCCGTTCAGATAAAACGCCATCAGCTTCTCGCTCGGCGAGATGTTCACGCCCGTGATGTCGGCATCTGGCAGTTGCGGCAGCGAGACGAGTTTGCCCGTCGCCGTGTCGTAGATCTTGATCTTCGTGCGCGCATCTTCGTTGATCGCGGTGACGCGATACTTGCCGTTGCGCGAGAAGTAAGTGTACGAAACGTCCCACGGCGCTTTCTCGACGACTTCACTCTTGCCCGTCGCGAGATCGTAACGCGCGAGGTACCTGAACTCGCTGCCCTTGTCAGTCGTGTAGTAGAGATATTTCGAGTTGACGTCGAACGTCTCTGCACTGTTCCCCACATCGCCCGTGTGCTCGGTGATGTTCTTCATCTCTTTCGTGGCGACGTTGTAGATAAAAACATCAGAGTCAGAAGACGACGCGCCATTCTTCTGAAACGCGATGTAGTTCTTGTCTTCCGAGATCGTGCCGACATCGAGACCGGTTTCGTCTTTATAAACGAGAGTGGACTTGAATGTGTCGATCGGCATTTCGAAGATGTCGAAGTAGCGCGCGTCGCGCTCGTTCGTTGAATAGAAGAACGATTTGCGATCGTGACTCCAGCCGAGGAAGTTTGCTTTCACTTTATCGCCGGGCGTGAGATCGCGCTCGCTGCCGTCCGTCTCGCGCAGGTAGATGTGACTGTTCTCGTTGCCGCCGCGATCGTACGTGTAGAGAAAGCGCGAGTCGGTCGGAAAATAAGAAACGGCGAACGTGCTTTCTTTGGTTGAGTTGGTCAACTGTGTCGCCGCGCCGCCGCTCACCGGGACAGAGTGGACGTTGAATATGCCTGACTTGTTGTTGTGAAACAGGATCGACTTTTCGTCAGACGAGAAGGAGCTGCCGCCGATACGAACAGTGTTCATGAACTGCTCGATCGTGTATTCCTTGACGGGCGCCGTCGCGGTTTTCTTCTGCTGCGCAAACGCGGCGGAAGAGGCGACGATTAAGGCGAAAATGAGCAGGAAAACGCGTCTATTCTGATTCATGGAGAGATCTTCCTTTCTTCGGAGCTGGGCGACGCAGATTGTGCAGACAGCATTACACGATCCGGTAATCTTGTAAATCCTGTAATCCTGTCTAAAAAATGACGTCAACACCGAGGCTGGCAAATCTCCGTGCTGACTTTAGAGCTTCGTGTTTGATCATCAACGCTAATTCGATCGTCCTGCCCAGCGTGAGACTAAACCTTCTCGCTCCAGCTTCAACCTCATCGCCCTTCGCGAGCCAACTCGCTGCGTGGTCCAGTGCCGAACGTACAACGTTCACAAGCGTCGAATCATTAACACCCTCCACACAATTCATCACCGCGCGCTCAAAGCGTCGCAATCCGTGGCTTGGATCCGCATCATCCGTGCGCAGGGCGCGCAACGTGTCGAGCGCGAGCACGTTTGTCGTGCCCTCCCAGATCGGCAGCACCTGACTATCGCGCAACAACATCGGCAGTCCCGTGTCTTCCACATAACCCGCGCCACCAAAACTCTCGAGCACTTCACTCGCCACCATCACCGCCTGTTTGCCTGTTGTGAGCTTCATGATCGGCGTCAGCATTCGCAACAGCAGCGCATCGTCATCAGAGATCTCGCTCATCTCACTCCGGCCAGTCAGCTCAGCAACGTAGAACGCAAGCTGAAACGCGCCTTCGAACTCGGCCTGCAACGTCGCAAGCGTATCGACATGCAACGGCTTCTCAGACAATCGCGCACCGAACGCGACACGCTTATTCGCATAATCAAAACTCAACGCCAGCCCACGACGCATCAACGCCACCGCGCTGATCCCGTTCCACAGTCGCGTGATGTTCAGCAACGGTGCGATATTGCGCACACCATCAGTAGGTCCTTTAACGAGTTGCGCCGGTGTTCCATCGAGAGTCAACTCGGCAGTCGGGACCTTGCGCGTGCCGAGCTTATCTTTCAAACGATTGATCTGAATGTTGCGCGGCCGGCTATGCTCGTCTCGCGTTTCGAGATAAAACAACGCGAGACCACGACCACCGGGCGGATTCCCTTCCGGACGCGCGAGCGTCAGCGCCATCTGCGCGCTGATCGCTGACGTGAACCACTTGCGTCCGTAAAGTCGATACCCATTCGAATCCGGCTTCGCGATCGTTTCTGAAAGACCAACATCAGAACCGCCGGTTAGCTCAGTCATCCACTGACCCGCAGTCCAAAACTCTTTTGGATCGCGCGTGATCAAGTGCGGCACCGCGCGATCGATCAACTCCTGGTTACCGGAATTGAGGAGGGTGCGTGCCGCGCCGTCAGTCATCGCGAGCGGACAACTGTAGATGTCGGTCGATGGCGTGAAGAGATACGCGAGCGCGCACTGATGCACTCGCGACAGACTCCCATGCCGTAGCTCATACGCCGTAGCCACGACGCCGTGCTCGGCCGCGATTCGCTCGGCCCGACGCCAGAGCGGCGTCACCTCGATCTTGTCGATGCGATTTCCCCACGCGTCCCATTGCGTAAGTGTGGGCTCGTTCAGCCGATCAGCTAATTGCAGTTCGTAAAGTTCGCCACCGGCAAGCCGGCCCATCTCCGAGAGCGATTCCTGCACATCGCTCAGAACGTCTGGAGGCAGCACGCGCGCCAGATACGAACGCAGCACGCGATCGTCGTCGTATTGATTGCCGAGTGCGGGCGGTGCTTGCTCAAATAGTGGCATTGTTTGTTATTATGTCAGCCTTTTCCTCTTGCCCAAACGGAAAATCAGTCTTCCTAAAGCAATGTCTTACGAACCCCAAGAACAAGACCTGTTTCTCAAGTGCCTGCTTGAGGCCAACGTCGACGGCATCATCGCCTTCGATCGCGAGTGCCGTTACACGACCTGGAACCGCGCGATGGAGCGCATCTCCGGTGTGAAACGCGAGGACGTGCTGGGCAAACGCGCTTTCGAGGTTTTCCACTGCCTGCAGGAAACCGGTGAAGACAAATACTACTTCGAGGCCCTCGCCGGTAAAAGCGTCGTGGCCGAGAATCGCCCGTACGTGATCCCGCAGTCGGGTCGCAACGGTTTCTTCGACGGCTACTACTCGCCGCGTCATGACGAGCAAGGCGAAGTGGTCGGCGGCGTCGCGATCATCCGCGACGTAACCGAACGCAAACTCGTGGAAACAGCACCGTCCGACGATCACCGTCGTCTCGCCTTTCACGTTGAAAACACGCCGCTCGCAGTCATCGAGTGGGACCAGGAATTTCGCGTGTTGCGCTGGTCGCCGGCGGCGCAGCGACTCTTCGGATGGAAAGCTGAAGCTTTCCAGCACATTGGGATCCTAAGCTTAGAATTCCACGTGGACAAGTTGTCGCGGCCGCTTCTATAGTGTCACCTAAATACTAGTGACTCCAGCGTAACTGGACTGGCCACAGTTAGGCCGCAAATGTAATCACACTGGCTCACCT
>JADMIO011621072.1_pt1 | contig 63316 bp, 59 predicted proteins | sample 8958161 | NCBI WGS metagenome assembly JADMIO01 (sample SAMN16585339, study PRJNA669376) | soil metagenome | isolation source: Crop rotation soil | place: USA: Cullars Rotation, Alabama | collected 2011
GCCGCGACTTCAAGTCACGTGAATTCCAAGCTTCGGATCCCACTGTGCTGGAAAGGTGATAGGCCCACATTCCGAGCGCGGCGAACAGGAACACCCCGAAGAAGATCAGCTTCGTACGGTCGATCGTCCGGTTCATGGCGGCTGGTTCCTCGAAGGTCGTCAGCGTCTGCGCCCCGCGCCTGCGCCAAGTGAGCGACTTGCATTCATCGCGCAAGACGCTATTGGCCACATCCGCGCACATTTCCCGGATCGGCGGCCAGCGCGGCCCGCGGCATCCGGTCCCTGTTCCTAAGAACTTCCAGGGGCTCCATTCGGCCGCCGGGCGCGGGCGCCGGGAGCGATGAAACTGACGAGGCGGTGAGGCCGATGAAGGTGCTGGTCCCGGTCAAACGGGTGATCGACTACAACGTGAAGCCCCGGGTGAAATCCGACCAGACGGGCGTGGACCTGGCCAACGTCAAGATGTCCATGAACCCATTCTGCGAGATCGCCGTGGAAGAGGCGGTGCGCCTGAAGGAGAAGGGCGTCGCGAGCGAGGTGGTGATCGTCTCGGTCGGCCCGCAGCAGGCGCAGGAAACCATCCGCACCGCGCTCGCCATGGGCGGCGACCGGGGCATCCTGATCCAGACCGACGCCGATCCCGAGCCGCTGGCGGTGGCCAAGTTGCTGAAGGCCGTGGTCGAGGAGGAGAAGCCCGACCTTGTGGTGATGGGCAAGCAGGCCATCGACGGCGACAACAACGCCGTCGGCCAGATGCTGGCGGCGCTGCTCGACTGGCCGCAGGCGACGTTCGCTTCGGAGGTCGTGATCGACGGCGCCAAGGCCAACGTGACGCGCGAAGTGGACGGCGGCCTGCAGACGCTGGCGGTCGACCTGCCGGCGGTGGTCACCGCGGACCTGCGCCTCAACGAGCCGCGCTACGCCTCGCTGCCGAACATCATGAAGGCCAAGAAGAAGGAAATCGCGATCAAGGAGATCGCCTCCTACAGCGTCGATATCGCGCCGCGCCTGACGGTGGTGAAGGTCACCGAGCCGGCCAAGCGCCAGGCCGGCATCAAGGTCGAGACCGCCGCCGATCTCGTTACGAAACTCAAGAATGAAGCGGGGGTCCTCTGATGGCCGTTCTCGTCATTGCGGACCACGACAACCAGCACGTCCGCGACAACACCCACAAGACCGTCACCGCCGCGCTGAAACTGTCGGGCGACGTCGACGTGCTGGTCGCCGGCAAGGACGCCAAGGCGGCGGCCGATCAGGCGGCCAAGATCACAGGCGTGCGAAAGGTGCTGCTGGCCGAGAGCGATGCGCTCGGCGAGGGCATCGCCGAAGCCCTCCAGGCGCTGATCGTGCCGCTGATGGCCAACTACGACGCGCTGCTGACGCCGGCGACCTCGCAGGGCAAGAACCTGTCGCCGCGCATCGCCGCCAAGCTCGACGTGGCCCAGATCTCCGAGATCACCGAGGTGGTCGACGGCTCGACGTTCGTCCGCCCGATCTATGCCGGCAACGCGATGGAGACGGTGAAGTCGTCCGACGCGAAGAAGGTCATCACCGTGCGCCCGACCGTGTTCGCGGCGGCCGCCGAGGGCGGTTCGGCGCCGGTCGAGACGATCGCCGGCGGCGGCGATGCGCCCAAGACCCACTTCGTCGGCCAGCAGGTCGTCAAGTCCGACCGTCCCGAACTGGGCGCAGCCAAGATCGTCGTCTCCGGCGGCCGGGCGATGGGTTCGGCCGAGGAGTTTCAGCGGGTGATCGAGCCGCTCGCCGACAAGCTCGGCGCCGCGGTCGGCGCGTCGCGCGCGGCGGTGGACGCGGGCTACGCGCCCAACGACTACCAGGTCGGCCAGACCGGCAAGGTGGTGGCGCCGCAGCTCTACGTGGCGATCGGCATCTCGGGCGCCATCCAGCACCTGGCCGGCATGAAGGACTCCAAGGTGATCGTGGCGATCAACAAGGACGCCGACGCGCCGATCTTCCAGGTGGCCGACTACGGCCTGGTGGCGGACTACAAGACCGCCGTGCCGGAGCTGATGGACGCGCTGAGCGCCGCCGGCAAGTAAGCCGCTTCAGGACTTCCTGGCCCCCGCCGCCGGCGCGACCGGCTGCGGGGGTTTTTGCGTCTCGGCGGCCTCGCCGGCCTGGACGATCCGGCCCGAGCCCGAGACCTCGCTGCGCACGCTCGCCGGGCGGGTCAGCAGGGTGACCTCGCCCGAGCCGGAGATGTCGATCTCGGCGCTGTTGCGCGGGGCGATGGTCGCGCGGCCTGCGCCGGCGATTTCGACGTTGGCGCTCTGGGCGGCCAGCCGCCCGAAGTCGCCTTCGCCCGAGCCCGAGATATCGATGTCGAGCGCCTGCGCCTCGCCCTCGGCGGTCACCTCGGCGGAGCCGCTCATGTCGATGTCCAGTCTCGACTGGCGGTAGCCGGAGATCACCAGGCGGTCGTTGCCCTGCAGCTTGAAGCGGGTGACGGCCGGAGCGGTCATGATCACGGTCAGGCGTTCGACGCGGCCCATCGGCTCGTCGAAGCGCAGCCGCTCGCCGTCCAGCTCCACGTTCTCCACCGCCCCGCGCGGGCCGGTGATGGTCAGCTTCGCCGGCCCGGAGCCCTGCGTGTAGCGAACCTCGGCGGGAATCCGGACCTCAAGCGCGTCGCCGCCGCCCCAGGCGAGCTCGCGGGTGATGGTCGGTCCGCCCGCGTCGGCCTCGTCGCGATCCTCGTCGCTGTCGCGATCCCGGTCGTGGCGGAAGTGCCGGTGACCATGATGGTCGTCGATGTCGACGTGCCAGTCGTCGGGGAACCACCAGTTGCCGGCGGCGATGTCGCGGCCGCCCAAGGCCACGGCGACGGAGAGGCAGACCACTGACACCAGCATGCTGACGAAGGCGATCACGGCGATCAGTCGGATCATGGCGTCAGGCCCCCGCGGGAATGGCGATCGGCTGCGGCTCGATCGCGGGCTTCAACAGGCGATAGTGCAGGCGCCCGTACCAGATCAGCGCGTTGACCAGCCCGATGGAGATCAGCGTCAGAACGGCGATGCCCGACACCCCGCCCGACATCAGCCCGATACCGGCCAGAACCGCCGCGGCCGGACCGCCCGGCGGATCCATGAACGGACCGCCGGCGAAGACGAAGCCGCCGGCGAAGAAGATGGCGATCGCCGCGACGAAGAAGCCGAAGATCGTCGAGACGACCCCGATCAGGATCGGAAGCAGCACCAGGATGTCGATGGCGCCCAGGCCCAGGACGGCGAACACGGCCGAGGCGGCCGCTGAGGCGTTGGGCTGTTGCTCCCAACGCTTCAGGCTCGCTTCGGCGCGCAGCTCGCGGGCCAGGCGGTCCGGGTCGCCGAGGGCGGCCGCCACGTCGGCGGCGCTGCGCCCGGCGGCCTCGCCCTCGGTGAAGTGCGCCTCGTAGTCGGCGACGATCTCGGCCACGGCCTGTGGCGGGAGGCCCCGAAGCCCCTCGCGCAGCCGGGCGATGAACGCCTCGCGCGTCATGTCTCTCCTCCCAGGATAGCGTCGACGGCCCCGGTGAACGCCTTCCAGGCGTCCTTTTGCGAGGCGAAGCTGGTCTTCCCGGCCTCGGTCAGGCGGTAGTATTTGCGCGACGGCCCGGCCGGGCTCTCGACGAGGTAGGTCTCGACCAGCCTCTCGTCCTGCATCCGCCGCATCAGGGGGTAGATGGTGCCTTCGCCCATGTCGATGCCGGCCGCCAGGCGGCTGGCGATCTCGTAGGCGTAGCTGTCACCGCCGGAGAGCAGCGCGAGCACACAGAGCTCGAGCACCCCCTTCTTCAGCTGAACCTGGATGGCTTCCACCATGGCCTCGCCTCACTTGCGAGGTGATGCGTCTCACAAGGTAGCTTGTGTTGCAAGGTAGCGTGCGACGCATGACAGGGATTTAATCTTCGCTGTGGCGCGGCAGCAATTTCGCTGCAACGCAGCAAAAGCTTGCGAGGGGCGCCGCCGCTTGTGTTAGAAAGTCGTCACAAGCGCTGGCGCGCAGGATCAGGGCGCGCCGCGTCCAGACGCCCGAGGCTAAAAGTTCATGGCGGATATCAAGACGGTCGGCGTGATCGGCGCGGGCCAGATGGGCGGCGGCATCGCGCATGTATGCGCCCTGGCCGGCTACGACGTGCTGCTGAACGACCTGACGCCTGAGCGGATCGAGGAAAGCCTCGTCACTATTGACAAGAATCTGTCCCGCCAGGTCGTGCGCGGACTGGTCAAGGAAGACGACCGCGCTGCGGCCCTGAAACGGATCAAGCCGGCCAGCCTGGCCGACGTGGGCGCCGCCGACCTCGCGATCGAGGCGGCCACGGAAAACGAAGAAACCAAGAAGGAGATCTTTCGCGCGCTGCAGCCGCATCTGACGCCCGCGACCCTCCTGGCCTCCAACACCTCCTCGATCTCGATCACGCGGCTGGCGTCGGCCACCGACCGGCCCGAGCGGTTCATCGGCCTTCACTTCATGAACCCGGCGCCGCTGATGAACCTGGTGGAGATCATCCGCGGCATCGCCACGGACGCTTCGACCTACGACGTCGCCGTCGGCTTCGCCCGCTCGCTCGGCAAGACCACCGCCAACGCCGAAGACTTCCCCGCCTTCATCGTCAACCGCGTCCTGCAGCCGATGATCAACGAGGCGATCTACACGCTCTACGAGGGGGTCGGCACGGTCGACGCCATCGACACGGCGCTGAAGCTGGGCGCCAACCACCCGATGGGCCCGCTCGAACTCGGCGATTTCATCGGCCTCGACACCGTGCTGTCGATCATGAACGTGCTCTACGAGGGCCTGGCCGATTCCAAGTACCGGCCCTGTCCGTTGCTGGTGAAGTACGTCGAGGCCGGCTGGCTCGGCCGCAAGACCGGCCGCGGGTTCTACGACTACCGCGGCGAACACCCCGTCCCGACCCGCTAACCTTCCCGAAAAGGGAAAGGACTCGACGCTTGCGGGAATCAGCGACCAAACATCGCCCCTGATTTGCTTCGACACCCGCGCTCCGGCGGGTCGATAATCGGCGACGATTCGTGGGGAGCCATGCGAAAGCTCATCCTGTTCCTGCTGACGGGAGCCTATCTGTGCACGGCGACGATCGTCGCGGTGCTGATGCTTCGCGGCGGGAACACGGGCGCCGCCGTCGCCGGCTTCATCGGCATGCTCGGATTGGCGTTCGCCTTCCACGGCCTCTTCGAGCGGATGTTCGTCGAGCGCTCGATCCGCGGCGAGCTCGCCAACCTGCGCCAGGCGCATCAGATCCTGATCGGCCAGATCGAAAAGATCGACGCGCGGCTGACCGAGGTGGTCGAGACGATCACCGACGACGCGCTGCGCCGCTCTGAGGAACTGTCGAGCGAAGTGCACATGCTGGAAGATATGGTCCAGCGCATGAGCGAGCGGCTGGCCGATCAGCTCGACTACCAGGTCGGCGTCGCCCAGGAGGCGCGCGAGTCGCACCAGTCTTCGGCTCTGCTCGAGGCGGTTCGCGAGGCCCTGGCCAAGGGGCGGGTGGACCTCTACCTGCAACCGGCGGTCAGCCTGCCGCAGCGCCGCACGGTCTTCTACGAGAGCTTCTCACGCCTGCGCGACGAAAGCGGCCGGGTGATGATGCCGGCGGAGTACCTGTCGGTCGCCGAGCCAGAGGGCCTGGTCACCGCCATAGACAATCTGCTGCTGTTCCGTTGCGTGCAGATCGTGCGGCGGCTGGCCAAGCAGGACCGCAAGGTCGGCATCTTCTGCAACATCTCCCTGGCGAGCCTGGCCGACGAGGTCTTCTTCCCGCAGTTTCTCGAGTTCATCAGCGCCAACCGAGACCTCTCCGGCGCGCTGATCTTCGAGCTGGGCCAGGCGGCGTTTGAGGCGCGCGGACCGGTCGAGGCGCGCAACATGGGCAAGCTGGCCGACTTCGGCTTCCGCTTCTCGCTCGACAAGGTCAACGACCTCGATCTGGACTTCCAGGATCTGACACGGGCCGACGTGAAGTTCGTGAAGATCGCGGCCCAGGCCCTGCTCGACCAGCTGGTGGATGTCGACGGGACCGTCGCGCTGAAGTCGCTGCCCGACCTGCAGGCCTCGGAATACGCAGCCCTCTGCCGCCGCTACGGCATCGAGGTGATCGCCGAAAAGGTCGAGAGCGAGCGCCAGGTCGTCGACATCCTCGAGCTCGACATCGCGTACGGCCAGGGCCACCTGTTCGGCGAGCCGCGGGCGATCAAAGACGCGGTGCTGGCCGAGACCGCGCCCCCGGCCGAGTTCATGAAGGCGACCCTTTTGCGCACCGCTTCGGGCTGGCGCTGACCGCGACCTAAGACGCCGCAAGCATCGGAATGCGCGGCCGCCGCGGGCGGCCGATCATGGCTTCATCACTTCGAGGAGCCATCCGATGACTGAGACCTATGCCGACGACGACGCCCGCTGGGCGGCCGTCCAGCGCCGCGACCGAGCGGCCGAGGGCGCCTTCCTGATCGCCGTGAAGACCACCGGCGTCTACTGCCTGCCGAGCTGCCAGGGTCGTCCGCTGCGCAAAAACGTCGAGTTCTTCGGCGGCGCCGAGGCAGCCCGCGCGGCCGGCTATCGCGCGTGCAAGCACTGCCGGCCCGACACGCCGCGCGAGGTGCTCACCTGGGCGCATACAGAGACCGGACTCGGCCGCGTCCTGGTCGCTGCGTCGCCGGCCGGCGTGCGCGCCATCCTGCCCGGCGAGGAAGTGACCTCGCTTGCCGGCCGCTTCCCGAAGGCCAGGCTGGTGGCAGACGCGGCGGGACTTTCGGCTACGCTCGAAGCGGTCCGGGCATCGATCGACGACGGGGCCGGCTTCGACCTGCCGCTCGACGCCGCCGGCGGCGAACTGGCCCAGGCGGTCTGGGCGGCGCTGCGGGCGATCCCGGAGGGTGAGACGCGCAGCTACGCCGACGTCGCCCGCGCGATCGGCCGGCCCCGCGCCGCCCGCGCCGTGGCCCAGGCCTGCGCGGCCAATCCGCTGGCCGTGGTCGTTCCGTGCCACCGCGTGGTGCGCAGCGACGGCGCCTTAAGCGGCTACCGTTGGGGGCCTGAGCGTAAGGCGGCCCTCCTGGCGCGCGAGGCGGCATGAGCGCCGATCTCGACTGGCCCCGCATCGGGCGCGAACTCGATGCGCGCGGCTGGGCGCTCACCGGGCCTGTGCTGTCGGCGTCCGAGTGCGACCGGCTGGCCGCTAGCTACGCCGACGACGCGCTGTTCCGCAGCCGGGTCGTCATGGCGCGGCACGGCTACGGCCAGGGCGAGTACCGCTACTTCGCCTATCCGCTCCCGGCGCCGGTTCAGGCGCTGCGCCAAGGCCTCTATCCGCCGCTCGCGGCGGTCGCCAATCGCTGGATGGCGGCGCTGGGCGAGGGGCGGCGATATCCAGGCGACCACGCGGCCTACGCCGCGCGCTGCGCCGCCGCCGGGCAGCCGCGGCCGACGCCGCTGCTGCTGACCTATGGACCCGGCGACTACAACTGCCTGCACCAGGATCTCTATGGCGAAGAGGTCTTCCCACTCCAGGCGGCGTTTCTGCTCGACGCGCCGGGCGAGGATTTCGAGGGCGGAGAGTTCGTGCTGGTCGAACAGCGTCCGCGCCAGCAGTCGCGCGCGCAGGTCGTTCCCCTCGGCCGCGGAGAAGGCGTCATCTTCGCCGTGCGTGAGCGGCCGGCGACGGGGTCGAGGGGAGTCCACCGCCGGGCCTTGCGCCACGGCGTCAGCGAGATCCGCTCCGGGCGGCGGCGCACGCTGGGGATCATCTTCCACGACGCGGCCTGAGCGCCTGGGCGATTGACGGCGCGCGCGCCCGCCGCTACCCGCCGCCCTCCATGACCCGCCTGATCTCCGGCCTCTCCGACATCGCCGCCCGCTACGACGTGATCCTCTCCGACGTGTGGGGCGTAATCCACAACGGCCGGGAGTCCTTCGCGCGGCCCTGCGGCGCGCTGATGCGCTGGCAGGAGGAGCACGGGCCGGTGATCCTGATCTCCAACGCGCCTCGCCCGGCGACGGACGTCATTCCGCAGATCGATGCGCTGAAAGTCCCGCGGCGCGCGTGGACGAGTTTCGTGACCTCGGGCGATGCGACGCGCAAGCTGCTGGCCGCCCGCGCGCCGGGTCCGGCGTGGCGGATCGGCCCTGACCGCGACGCCCCGCTCTATGCCGGTCTGGGCGTCGAGTTCTCAGGCCCCGACGAGGCGACGTTCATCTCGGTGACCGGGCCGGACGACGACGAGACCGAGACGCCGGAAGACTACCGCATGGCGCTGACCAAGGCGCAGGCGCGCGGTCTGCCGATGATCTGCGCCAATCCAGACATCGTGGTCCAGCGCGGCGACCGGCTGATCTACTGCGGCGGCGCACTGGCTCAGCTCTACGCGTCCCTGGGCGGCGAGACGATCATGGCCGGCAAGCCGCACGCGCCGATCTATGACTCCTGCCTCGCCGAGGCGGGCCGCCTGATGGGCGATCGCTTCGATCGGTCCCGCGTGCTGGCGATCGGCGACGGGCTGCATACCGACGTGAAGGGCGCCAACGACAACGGCCTGGACGTGATGTTCGTCGCCAACGGCATCCACGGCGCCGAGGCGCGTGGAGCGGACGGCAAGCTGGACCCCGCGAAAGTCGACGTCATGCTGGCGGAGGCCGGGGTCAGAGCCGACTACGTGCTGGCCGATCTGACGTGGTGACGGCTAAAGAAGGCGCGCCGGAGGGACGATGAGCGGGCTGTTTCTCGAAGATCTGAGCGTGGGCCAGTCGGCCGAGCTGACCCGCACGGTCGCCGAGGGCGACCTGGCCGACTTCGCGGCCGTCACCGGTGACGACAACCCGGTGCACCTCGACGAAGCCTACGCCGCCGGCACGGCGTTCGGCGGGCGCATCGCCCACGGCATGCTTTCGGCCGGCTACATCTCGGCCGTCATCGGCACGAAACTGCCCGGACCGGGCGCGATCTACGTCAGCCAGTCACTGCGCTTCCGTCGACCGGTGCGGATCGGCGACGCCGTCACGGCCAAGGCCGAGATCACCGCCATCGACGCGGCCAAGGCGCGCGTGACCCTGGCCACGGTGTGCACCGTGAACGGCAAGGCGGTGGTCGACGGCGAGGCGGAAATCATGGTTCCGCGGCGGGGCGGCTGAGCTTGGCGCTCAAGATCCTGCACGACTGGAAGACGCTGGCGCCGCAGGACCGTGGCGCGGCGGTGGCCTATGGCAACTTCGACGGCGTGCACCTGGGCCACCAGCAGGTGATCGCCGCGGCGCAAAAGGCCGCAAGCGACCTCGGCGCGCCGTTCGGTGTGGTCAGCCTGGAGCCGCACCCCCAGCAGCTGTTCCATCCCGGCGCGCCGCCGTTCCGGCTGATGAACCCGCACCAGCTGGCGCGGACGGTGGACGATCTGGGCGCCGACCGCCTCTACCTGCTGCCGTTCGGAACCGAGATGGCGGCTATGACCGACCGGGAATTCGTGCGCGACGTGCTGGTCGGCGGCCTCGGCGTGCGCCACGTTTCGGTCGGCTTCGACGTCACCTTCGGCAAGGAGCGCTCGGGCGATCCCGAGGGCATGGAGCGCTACGGCCGGGAGTTCGGCTTCACCGTCTCGGTGATCGAACGCGTCGAGAACGGCGCGAACAAGATCTCCTCCACGGCGGTGCGCGAGTACCTGCGCGAAGGCCAGCCCGAACGCGCCGCCGCGATCCTTGGACGGCCGTTCGCGATCGAGGGTCTGGTGCAGAAGGGTCGACAGCTCGGGCGTAAGCTCGGCTTCCCGACGGCCAATGTGCCGCTCGGCGACTACGTGGCGCCGAAGTTCGGGGTCTACGCCACGCGCACGCGCCTGAAGGACGGGCGCCAGCTCGACGGCGTGGCCAACATCGGGGTCAATCCTACCACGGGCCTGGTGGAGGCGCGGCTCGAAGTCTGGCTGTTCGACTTCGACGAGGACATCTACGGCGAGACCATCGAGACCGACCTGATCGCCTTCCTGCGGCCCGAGCAACTATTCGTCGACGCCAAGGGCGACTTCGACGTGCCGGCGATGGTCGAACAGGTCGGCCGCGACGCCGCCGAGGCGCGGGAAATCCTGAAGCGTTAGAGGCGGGAAATCCGTCAGTTCTCGACCGGGACCCACCACTCGATGGTCTTGCCTTCGACGCCGGGCTCGAAGTCGGGCGGGTAGTACTCGAGGTCGGGGGCCTGGGCGAGCCTGTAGGGCAGCCTGGGCACGCGCACGCCCCAGATCTCCTGGACCGTCGCCTGCATCTGGGGATGCAGGTCGCCGGCGCTCATCGCGCGGCGGAAAATGAGGTAACTGCGCGGCGCTAGGTCCCAGGCCTCCAGGCCGTCCGGGACCGGTGCGGATGCATCGACCGCAACACCGGCGAGATAGTGGACCGCACAGTCCTCAGCCGCACGGCAGACGCCGAAAGTCGCCGCGCCGGCCTGGCCGGGCAGCGGCAGGCGACCGATGATCCGGTTCCAGAGGAGGGGAATGCCCTCCTTCTTGTCCTCCTCGAAGACGGCGGAGACGCCGACGATTCTCAAGGCGCCCTTCCTCACGGGCTGCGGGTCCATGATCAGGTCGCGGGTGAGCGTGGTCTGCACCTTCATCTCCAGGGGTTTGCGCGCCGCGCCGAGGCGGCGGAAGCGGCCGGGCGCGACGCCAAGTGCGCGCTTGAACGCGCGGGTGAAGCCTTCCTGGCTGTCGAAGCCACAGTCGAAGGCGAGATCGACGAGCGGCGGCGGGTTGGCGCCGACCAGCCGCCAGGCCGCGGCCTCCATGCGGCGAAGGCGCTGATAGGTTATCGGGCTGACGCCGAAGCGGGCCGTGAACTGGCGCGAGAAGTGATAGGCCGACAGCCCTGCCGCCTGCGCCAGGTCAGCCAGCGTCAGTGGCTCGAAGAGCCCGCCCTCGAGCCGCCGCAGGGCCCGGTCGAGGCGGTCCTCATTCAGCGCCACGGACAGCTGAGGCATGTCGTTCATGGGATGAGCATGCGCCTCGGCGGCGCCGGCGTCTTGACCGCGATTGCGCGGCTGTGACCGCAGCACCCTAGCGAAACACCCCCGGCTTCTGATACAGGCGCGTCCCAATGACTTCGGTTCGGACCTCTCTGCGAATTAACCGCCCGGCGTGACGCCGCCGGACGAAGACTCCAGCGCGCGCCGGGACCTACCCCGCCCTAAGGTTCGAACCTCTGCTGGAGCCGTCATGCCAGACGACGCCGAGACTCCCCATCGCGATTACCGCGACACCGTCTTTCTCCCCGCCACCGAATTCCCCATGCGCGCCGGCCTGCCGCAGCTGGAGCCGCGCCTGCTGGAGAAGCTGGGCGACCTCTATGGCCAGGTCCGCGCCGCCCGCCAGGCGGCGGGCGCGCCGCTGTTCGTGTTCCACGACGGGCCGCCCTACGCCAACGGCGCGATCCACATCGGCCACGCGCTGAACAAGCTCCTCAAGGACTTCGTCGTGCGCTCTCGCTTCGCGATGGGGTTCGACGTCGATTACGTGCCGGGCTGGGACTGCCACGGGCTGCCGATCGAGTGGAAGATCGAGGAAGAGTTCCGCGGTCAGGGCCGCGCCAAGGACGAGGTCTCCAAGGCCGAGTTCCGCGCCCGTTGCCGCGAATACGCCGCCCACTGGATCGCCGAGCAGTCGCGCGAGTTCCAGCGTCTGGGCGTGCTGGGCGACTGGGCCAACCGCTACGCGACGATGGACTATTCGTCCGAGGCGGCGATCGTCGCCGAGTTCCACAAGTTCATCGCCTCGGGCCAGCTCTACCGCGGCTCCAAACCGGTGATGTGGAGCCCGGTCGAGCGCACGGCGCTGGCGGACGCCGAGGTCGAGTATCACGACCACGTCTCGCCCACGATCTGGGTGAAGTTCCCCGTGGTCGAAGGCCCGGCCAAGGGCGCCGACCTGGTGATCTGGACCACCACGCCCTGGACGATCCCAGGCAACCGGGCGGTCGCGTTCAACCCGAAGATCGCCTACGCGGTTTACCGCGTGGACGCGCTGGAGGCCGACCTTCCGTTCGAGCCGTGGGCCACGCCCGGCGACCGCTTGGTGCTGGCCGACAAGCTGGCCGAGGAGGTCTTCGCTGCGGCGAAGGTCGCCAAGTGGACGCGCCTGGAAGACTTCGTCGGGCAGACGGCCGTGCTCGCCCACCCGCTTGCCGCCCTGGCCCAGAGTGAAGACGACCGGCAGGGCTACGGCTTCGCCGTACCGATGCTGGCGGGCGATCACGTGACGGACGACGCCGGCACGGGGTTCGTGCACACCGCCCCCGGCCATGGCGCCGACGACTACATCGTCTGGCGCGCCAACGGCCACAGCGAGATCCCCGAGACGGTCGACGAAGAAGGCGCCTACTACCCGCACGTGCCGCTGTTCCCCGGCCTGAAAGTGCTGGAAACCGAGGGCAAGAAGGTCGGCAAGTTCGGGCCGGCCAACAACGCCGTCATCGACAAGCTGGTCGAGGCCGGCACGCTGCTCGCCCGCGGCCGCCTGGAGCACAGCTATCCGCACTCCTGGCGCTCCAAGGCGCCGGTGATCTTCCGCAACACGCCGCAGTGGTTCATCCGCATGGACGAGCCGCTGACGGGCGACGTGCACGGCGGCAAGACGCTGCGCGAAACGGCGCTGGCGGCGATCGACGCCACGGCCTTCTTCCCGCAGGCCGGCTACACCCGCATCCGATCGATGGTCGAGACGCGGCCAGACTGGCTGATCAGCCGCCAGCGGGCCTGGGGCTCGCCGCTGGCGATGTTCGTCGACAAGGTCACCGGCCAGCCGCTCAACGACGCCGAGGTGAACACCCGGATCGTCAAGCATATCGCCGAAGAGGGGGCGGACGCCTGGTTCACCCGGCCCGACCGCGACTTCCTCGGCAACCACGACCCGGCCAAGTACGAGAAAGTCGAGGACATCCTCGACGTCTGGTTCGACTCCGGTTCGACGCACGCCTTCACGCTGGAAGACCGGGCCAACACCCGCTGGCCGGCGGACGTCTATCTCGAGGGCTCCGACCAGCACCGCGGCTGGTTCCAGTCCTCACTGCTGGAGAGCTGCGCCACGCGCGGCCGCGCGCCCTACGGCGCAGTGGTCACGCACGGCATGACGCTCACCGAGGCAGGCGAGAAGATGTCGAAGTCGCTCGGCAACGCCGTCGAGCCGTCGGACGTCACCAAGCAGAGCGGGGCGGAGATCCTGCGCCTGTGGGCCGCTCTGGTCGACTATTCGGAAGACCAGCGGATCGGCGACACGATCCTGAAGACGACCACCGACGCCTACCGCAAGCTGCGCAACACGGTGCGCTACCTGCTGGGCGCGCTCGGCGGGTTCTCCGACGCCGAGCGTGTTCCGCTCGCCGACATGCCACCGCTGGAACGCTTCGTCCTGCACCAGCTGTGGTCGCTGGACGCGCAGGTTCGGGCCGCCTACGAGACCTACGACTTCACCGGCGTGATCCGGCCGCTGGCCGACTTCTGCTCCAACGACCTGTCGGCGCTGCTCTTCGATATCCGCCGCGATGTTCTCTACTGCGACGACCCCGCCTCGCCGCGCCGCCGCGCTGCGCGCACGGTGATGGACCTGGTGTTCGAGCGCCTGACCATCTGGCTGGCGCCCCTCATCCCCTTCACGATGGAAGAAGCCTGGTCGACGCGCTTCCCTGACGCCGGACCGAACGCCCTGCGCGTCTTCCCGGCGACACCGGCGGAGTGGGAGAACCAAGCGGAAGCGGACCGCTGGGCGCGCGTGCAGCGCGTCACCGGGGTGGTCACCGGCGCCCTCGAGGTCGAGCGGACGGCCAAGCGGATCGGAGCTGCCCTCGAGGCCGCGCCGGTGGTGCATGTGGCCGACGCGGCGCTGCGCGACGCCTTCCAGGGGCTCGACGCCGCCGAGGTGTTCCGCACCAGCGCCGCGTCGCTGATGGGCGGAGAGGGGCCGCAGGGCGCCTTCCGGCTGGAGGAGGTCGCCGGCGTCTGCGTCGAGCCGCACTTGGCCTCTGGACGAAAGTGCGCCCGCTGCTGGCGCGTGCTCGAGGAGGTGCAGCCGCGCACGCTCTTGTGCGAGCGCTGCGACGACGCGGTAGCGATCCACGATCGCGCCCGCGCATGAGCCGCATCTCGCGTCCGGGCTGGATCGCCTACCTGCTGGCGGTGAGCGTCATCGTGCTCGACCAGGCCACGAAGTTCTGGGTGATGGAGGTCTTCGGTTTGGCGGATCGCGGCCGGGCCGAGGTCGCAGGCCCGTTCCAGCTCACCTTCGTGCAGAACGAGGGCGTGTCGTTCGGCCTCTTCCGGGGCGAGGCGGAGTGGATCCGCTGGGCGCTGTGCGCCTTCTCGCTGGTGGTGTCGATCGGCCTGGCCGTCTGGGCGCGGCGGGCCGAGAAGACGATCACCGGCCTGGCGGTCGGGCTTGTGATGGGCGGGGCGATCGGCAACCTGATCGACCGGGTGCGTTACGGCTGGGTGATCGACTTCCTCGACTTCACGCGCATCCATTTCATCTGGGTGTTCAACGTCGCCGACGCGGCGATCAGCGTCGGCGTCGCGCTGCTGATCCTCGAAACCCTGTTCGTACCCCAGAAACCGGCCGCGACCTGATGGCCGTTGGCGTCCGCCCTGCGAATGCGCTATCCAAGGCGCCGGCCGGGGGCGGCCTTGTTGGAGCGGATCTCGCATGAGTCTCAAGCGCGTGGCGGGTCTCGCCATCCTGATCGGCGCGGCGGGTCTGGCCGGTTGCCAGTCGACCCAGAAGGCGCTCGGCATGGCCAAGGTCACGCCGGACGAGTTTCGCATCGTCACCAAAGCCCCCCTGATCCTGCCGCCCGACTACGGCCTGCGCCCGCCGGCGCCGGGTGAGCCGCGGCCGCAGGAATTGCAGCCGGAGAGCGCCGCGCGTACGGCCCTGCTCGGCCAGCGCGAAGGCATGGTGCGCTCAGACGGTGAGAAGATGCTCGTCGCGCGCGCCGGCGCCGACCGCGCCGACCCCCTGATCCGCTACGTGGTCGACGACGAGTTCGGCGACGTGGCCCACAAGGACAAGGGCTTCGCCAGCTGGGTGATGTTCTGGAAGAAGGGCGACCCGGCCGCCGACACCGCCATCGCCACCGACCCCGGCGCGACGACCGCCGCGCCGGTGGACGCCGCCGCCGAACAGGCCCGCATCCAGGAGCTCACCGGCTCGCAGCAGGTGGTGATCTCCCGCCAGCGCAGCGCCAAGCTGAAGCTGCCGGGGCTCTAGTCTAGCCCGCGGGGATTACCCCAGCCGGCCCAGTTTCCTGATCGCGCCGTCCAGCGGGCGAGCGCCCTCATCGTAGTCGCTCCAGGCCTTGGTCTTCCTCAGAAGGCCCGGCGCGGTGCGCACCGTGTAGCGCTTGGGATCAAGCCCCTGCTTCACCTGCGGCCAGGTCAGCGGGAACGACACCGGGGCCTGCGGCCGGCCGCGCGGCGACAGCGGCGCCACCGCCGTCGACATGCGGTCGTTGCGCAAGTAGTCGAGGAAAATCCGCCCCTTGCGCAGCTTCTTGGCCATGTTGAGCACGTAGCGATCCGGGCTGTCGGCGGCCATGCGGGCGCACACCTCACGGGCGAACGCCTTGGCGGTGGTCCAGTCGGAGCCTGAGCGGCCGCTCTTCAGTGGCGTCACCACGTGCAACCCCTTGCCGCCGGTGGTCTTGCAGAAGGCGACGAGGCCGAGCGCTTCGAGCCGCGCCTTCATCTCGCGGGCGGCGTCGATCACCACGTCGAAGCCGAGCTCTTCGGATGGGTCGAGGTCGAACACCAGCCGGCCGGCGACGTCGTACTTGAACGGGGCGCAGTTCCACGGGTGCAATTCGACGGCGCCGGTCTGGGCCACCGCGGCGAGCGCCTCGCGGCGGTCGATCTCGATGTAGGGCTCGCGGTCGCCTGAGACGGTGACGACATCCACCAGGCTCGACTGGCCTTTCATCGCGTGGCGCTGGAAGAAGCGCTCACCGCCAATGCCGTCCGGCGCGCGGATGATCGAACACGGCCGGCCCTTCAGGTGCGGCAACATCCAGTCGGCCACGGCCTCGTAGTAGCGCGCGAGTTCGAGCTTGGTGACGGCCTTGCCAGTCCCGTCGTCGGGCCAGAGCGCCTTGCCCGGGTTGGAGATCGTGACGCCCATCACCACCGCGCTCTGCGGGGACGCCCCGCGAGCGGCGGGGCGGGGCGACGGCTCGGCGAGTTCGGTCTTACCGATCGGCGCCGGCGGTTCCGCCTCGACGTCGGCGGCCGGCTTGTCTTCGCGCAGCCCCTTGAACGCCGCCTGCCGCAGCAGGCCGTCGCCGGTGAAGCCGGCGTACTCGATCTCGGCGACGAGCGTAGGCTTAGCCCAGTGGACGTTGGTCGCCTTCTTCGGGGCCATCGGGCCGGTGAAGGGCGAGGCGTCCGTCTCCAGGGGTTTCAGACGCTGCATCAACGCGTCGACTTTCGCGCGGCCGAACCCCGTGCCGACCTTGCCGACATGGACCAGTGCGCCGTCCCGATTGACGCCGACCATCAGCGAGCGGAACGCGCCGTTGGTGGTGGTCCATCCGCCGATGACAACCTCATGGCCGGCGCGGCACTTGGCCTTGGTCCATGTATCGCCGCGTCCGGAAGCGTAGGGCGCGTCCAGGCGTTTGGAGACGATGCCTTCCAGGCTCATGCGGCAGGCCGACTGCAGCACGGCCTCCCCGCCGGTCTCGAAGTGCTCAACGTAGCGGATGCGCTGCGCATCGCGGCCTTTGAGCGGCTTCAGGCGAGGCTCGAGCCGGGCTTTGCGTTCGCTGAGCGGCAGGCGCGTCAGGTCCTCGCCGTCGGCGTGCATCAGGTCGAAGGCGAAGAAGATCAGGTCGGCGGTGTTGCCGCTGGAGAGGGCCGCCTGCAGACCGGCGAAGTCCGGCGCGCCGTCGGCATCGAGGGCGCAGACCTCACCGTCGATGATCCCATCCGGCAGTTTGGAGCCCGCTTCGGCGATCTCGCGGAACTTGTGCGTCCAGTCCAGCCCCTTGCGGGTGCGCAGGGCCGCCTTGCCGCCCTCAATACGCAGCTGCATCCGATAGCCGTCGAACTTGATCTCGTGCGCCCAGCCGGCGCCCGGCGGCGGACGGTCGACGAGCTTGCAAAGCTGAGGCGGAACGAAGGACGGCATCGCCGCCGCGCGCGCCGCTGCGGTCCTGGCCCGTTTCGGCGCGAACGAGCGGTCTTCCGCCTCGGCGCGGTTCGAGCGCCACACCGCGTCCTTCGCGCCGGCCGCTTTGAGGATGAACGGCTTGGGGCGCCGGCCCTTGCCTTGGGCGATCTGCTCCATCGAGCGGCCGGAGGCGACGGAGCGATCCTCGGCAAGCACTTCCGCGCCGTGTCCAGGCTGGGCCGCTTCGTCGCGATGCTTGATGAGGAGCCAGTTGTGGCGCTTCGAGCGCTCGCGATCGCGCAGGCGCACGAGCACCCAGCTTCCATGCAGGCGCTCACCCTCCATGACGAACTTCAGCTCGCCTTTCTTCAGCGCCTCGACGGGATCCTCGCCGTTCTCAGGGGCCCAGTAGCCGCGGTCCCACATCTGCACCGTGCCGCCGCCGTACTGGCCTTCGGGGATCGTGCCCTCGAAATCGCCGTAGTCGAGCGGGTGGTCTTCCACCTCGACAGCCAAGCGCTTGTCGGCCGGGTCGAGCGAGGGTCCGCGGGTCACGGCCCACGACTTGAAGACGCCGTCGGCCTCGAGCCTCAGGTCATAATGCAGGCGGCTCGCGTCATGCTTTTGGATGACGTACCGCAAGCGCTCCGAAGCTGGAGCCGCGCGCGCCCCACTCGGCTCGGAGGTGATCTTGAAGTCCCGCTTCGCCCGATAGGTTGAGAGGTGGTCTCGGACCTTGCGGGATGGGGTCGATCGGGCTTCTGCCATGGCCGTCTGTCCTCATGGGCAGCTCCGACAGCGGCAACAGTCCCTCTTGCGTGGCTTCGAGGGCGGCCACGAAGTCGTCGCGCCAGCGCTTCACGTCGTGACGGCTCACGCCGTCCATCAACGCTTCCCAGCGCCTGACCCGCTCCTTGCGTTCCATGCCGAGGGCCAGTTTCAGGGCGTCGGCCATTTCTTCGCGGCTGTAAGGGTTGACGATCACCGCCTCGCGCATCTGCCGGGCGGCGCCGGCGAAGCGCGACAGCACGAGGACGCCCGGATCGTCGGGGTCCTGAGCGGCGACGAATTCCTTGGCCACCAGGTTCATGCCGTCGCGAAGCGGCGTCACCAGGGCGACGTCTGCGGCGCGGTAGAGGCCCGCCAACTCGTCGCGGCCGTAGGTCTGGTTGACGAAGCGGATCGGTGCCCAATCGACGTCTGCGTAGACACCGTTGATGCGGCCGGTGAGCGCGTCGATCCGCTCGCGCAGATCCTGATAGGCCTCGACCTGTCCGCGCGACGTCGGCGCCACCTGCAGGAACATGACCTCGCGCTGGAGGTCCGGGTTGTCCTGCAGGAACTGCTCCAGGCCGAGCAGGCGCTCCTCGATGCCCTTGGAGTAGTCGAGACGTTCGACCCCCAGGATCAGGCGGCGGAAGACCGTGTGCGCCGCGATGCGGTCGTAGGAACGCGCCGCCAGCGGCGATGCGGCGAGCGCTTTGAACTCCTGGACGTCCAGGCCTATCGGGAAGGCGCCGGCCCTTAGCGTGCGTCCGAAGGCCACGAGGCGGCCATCATCACGCCGCGCGCCGCCCGCTTCGCCCGTCACGTAGGCCTCGAAGGCCGACAGCCATTCGTCGGTCTGGAAGCCGACCAGATCATAGTCGAACAGCGCCTGCACGAGCTGGCGGTGGCGCGGCAGCGTGGTCAGCAGCTGCGGCGCCGGCCACGGGATGTGCAGGAAGAAGCCGATCGGGTTCGTCACGCCGAGGCGCCGCAGTTCCCGCGCCATCGGGATCAGGTGGTAGTCGTGCACCCAGATCAGGTCGCCAGGCTGCACCAGCGGCGCCAGGGTTTCGGCGAACAGGCGGTTCACTCGGTCATAGCCCTGGCCGAACGATCGCTCATAGGCGGTCAGGTCGATGCGGTAGTGGAACAGCGGCCAAAGCGTGCCGTTCGCGAAGCCGTTGTAGTACTCTTGGAAGTCGGACTCCTCGAGGTCAACGGTCACCACCGGCACGCCGTCGATGGTCCGCTCGTTGAGTTGGCCGGTGAACGTCGGCGTTGTTTCGCCGCTCCAGCCGAACCAGAAGCCGGAGTACTCCTTGAGCGCCGCCGTCAGGGCGATGGCCAGCCCGCCTGCCGGGGCCTGGCCCTGGTTCTCGGGTGGATTCACCCGGTTGGAGACGATGATCAGGCGGCTCAACGGACAGAGCTCCACGGGCGGCTGAGGAGCACGGCGCAGTTAATCAAACCGACAAGCGAATAAGTCTGGGGATAGTTCCCCCAGAGGGTCCCATCCTCGAGGCTGACGTCTTCCGACAGCAGGCCCGCGGCGGTGCGGCGGCTCAGCATTTCTTCGAACAGCCGTCGGGCTTCCTCGGTCTGGCCATCCAGGTGCAACGCCTCGATGAACCAGAAGGTGCAGAAGTTGAACGCTGTCTCCGGCTCGCCGAAGTCGTCGGCCAGGATGTAGCGCATCAGGTTGGGACCGCGACGCAGAGCGCCGCCGATCGCTTTCAGCGTCGAGCGGTGACGGTCGTCGTCCGGCTTCAGGAAGCGCAGGTCGACAAGCTGAATCAGGCTGGCGTCGAGCTCGTCGCCGCCGAACGTGGCGGCGAAGTGGCCCTTCTCCTGGTTCCAGGCTCCTGCCTCGATGGCTTCGCGGACGTCGCGCGCTCGCTCGTTCCAGAGCTTCGCGCGGGCATAGAGCCCCAGCTTCTCGGCGGCGTTGCCGAGCCGGTCGCAAGCCGCCCAGCACATGGCTGCAGAGTAGGTATGGACCGACGCGCGCGTACGCAGCTCCCAAAGTCCGGCGTCCGGCTTGTCGAACACCGCGAACGCCCGCTCGCCGACCCGCTCCAGCGCCTCGAAGTCCTGCACACCGGCCGGGCGCAGCATCCGCTCGTCGAAGAAGGCCTGGACGTTGGAGAGCACGATCTGGCCGTAGACGTCGTGCTGCACGTGCTCGTGGGCCTGGTTGCCCACCCGCACCGGGCCCATCCCCCGGTAGCCGGGCAGCGTTTCGGCGATCCGCTCGGCCAGGATCGGCTCGTAGCCGACGCCGTACACCGGCTGCACGTGGCCGCCGTTGGCCTCGTCGACGATGTTGCGCAGGTAGCCGAGGTAGTTTTCGAGGATGTCGACGGCGCCCAGGCGGTTGAGCGCCTGGACGACGTAGTAGGCGTCGCGGATCCAGCAGTAGCGGTAGTCCCAGTTGCGGCCGCTATGCGGCGCTTCGGGGATCGAGGTGGTCAGCGCCGCGACGATGGCGCCGGTCTCCTCGTAGACGCAGAGCTTCAGCGCAATCGCCGCTCGGATCACCGCCTCCTGCCAGTCGAGCGGCACCGCCAGCGTGCGCACCCACTCGCGCCAATAGGTCGTGGTGTCAGCCAGCATGCTGTTGCAGGTGGCCAGCACATCGCCCTGGAACGGTTCGTCCGGCCCCAGGAACAGCGCGACCGGCTCTTCGAGACGAAAGGTGCGCTCATCGGTGACATGGCTGACCGGCGCCGACGCCGTCAGGCGCAGAGTCACGTCCTTGCCGGCGTAGCGGGCGTGGTTCGAACCGGTGGTCACGGCCGCCGGCGCAGCCCCCCAGTCCGCCGTGGGGCGCAGGCGGACCGTGATCCGCGGCGCCCCAACGATCGGCCGGATCAGCCGGATCAGCGCCTGTGGCCGATACATGCGGCCGAAGCGTCGCATGCGCGGCGCGAAGTCGAGGATCTCGACCACGGCGCCGGCGGAGTCGGTGACCTCGGTGCGCAGGACCGGCGTATTGCGCACATAGGCCTGGCGGGTCGAGGCCGCGCCGGCCACGTCCACCGACCAGAAACCCTGCGCCTCCTCGTCCGCGAGGTCGCTGTCGGTGAGCAGGCTGGAGAAGAACGGGTCGCCGTCCACCCGCGGCGCGCAGGTCCAGACGAAGCGACCCTGGCGGTCCACCAGGGCGCTCAGCGAGCAGTTACCGATGACGAAGAGATCGAGGTCGCGCATCAGCGTTTGTATCCCGCCAAGGCGCGGAGCCAAGTCTGCGCCGCGGCAACGTCAGCCAGCGCGTAGCGTGCGGCCGTCGGCCGGCGCGAACCGACAATGACCCCGAAGCCGCCATGGGCCTGCGCGGCGCGGAATCCGTCCTCGTCGGTCAGGTCGTCGCCGATGAACACCGGCCGTTTGCCGGCGAACGGCGGCTCGCGCAGGAAGGCCTCCACGGCCTCGCCCTTGTGCGGTCCGGGCGCGCGCAGCTCGACCACCATGTCGCCCTCCTGCATCGCCAGGCCGTGCGCCGAGGCCAGGCGTCCGACGATCTCGCGGCACGCCTCGCGCGTCTCGGGCGCGCGGCGATAGTGCAGCGAGGCGCCGAGGCCCTTGTCTTCCACCAGCAGCCGGCGGTCGGCGCGGGCGAAGTCGCGCAGCGTGGCGATGGCCTGACGGCTCGCCGCCTCGTCGCCCATCTCGATCACACGTCCGTCGGTCATACGGCGAACCAGGCCATGCACCGCCGCCAACGCCGTCACCCGGCCCTCGAGCACCCGGTCGAGGTCGTCCAGACCGCGGCCGCTGACGACCGCCAGCCGCCCCTTCAACGACCGTGTCAGCGCGTCGAGCAGCCGCCGCCGGCGTGGGTCGGGACGAACCGCGTCAGGCGTCGTCTCGATGGGCGCCAACGTGCCATCCAGATCGGCGAAGAGGGCGATCTCGGAGGCTTCGGGCAGGGGCGGCGGCGACAGGTCGTCGTCCGCTGTGGCCAGGCGCTGAGTCGATGCCATGGGTTCGTTGCGTTCTCCCCCGCCGCAGCGTCGCCATAACGCCGCGCGGTCTGTTTCGATCCCGCGCTCTAACCTTCCAGTACGACAGAAATGCTGGGGTCGGAGCCGGGGGCCTGAGTTACCGCGACGCTGTCGCCGAGGCGCTGGAAGCGCAGATGCGTGCGCGCGTCGCCGATGGTCAGGTTGTCGAGACCCAGGGTGTCGACACCGGGCGGCAGCGTCGGCCGGACCAGACGGATGCACGCCTTGCGGGCGTCGATGGAGAGACCGAGGCACGCCTGCAGCATCATGAACCCCGATCCCGCCGCCCACGCCTGGGGCATACAGGCGACCGGATAGGCGATCGGCGGCTCGTCGCCCTCCCGGTGAAAGCCGCAGAACAGTTCGGGCATCCGCATCTCGAAGCTGAGCGACGCCTGGAAGAGGTCGCACAGCACCTTGGCGACGCCGGTGCGTTCGCCGTAACGCGCCATGCCGGCCAGGCAGATCGCCGTGTCGTGCGGCCAGATGGAGCCGTTGTGATAGCTCATCGGGTTGAAGCGCACCTGGCCCAGCGCCAGCGTGCGAAGGCCCCAGCCGGCGTCGAAGTCCTCCGCCAGCAGACGCTCGGTAACCCGCCGCGCGCGCTCCGGCGACGGCAATCCGCAGAACAGGAGGTGCCCGGGGTTCGACGTCTCGGGTTCACAGAGCCGCCCGGCGCCGTCGATGGCGATGCCGTAGGAGCCCTTGTCCTCCATCCAGAAACGAGCCTCGACCGCCTCGCGGATCGCGTCGGCGCGGGCCGCCCAGGCATCGCCGTCGCCGAGGCCGAGCCGCTCGGCCATGGCCGCCATCGCCCGCCAGGCGGCGAAAGCGTAGCCCTGCACCTCGACCAGGGCGACCGGGCCGACCGGGAAGGCGCCGTCGGCGTGGAACACGGAGTCTTCGCTGTCCTTCCAGCCTTGGTTCGAGAGCCCGGTGTCGGCGCCGCGGGCGTAGTCGATCAGGCCGTCGCCATTGGAATCGCCGTTGGTCTCCAGCCAGCCGATCGCGGCGGTGAGGTTGGGCCAGAGACGGCGGATCAGGGCTTCGTCGCCGGTCCGTTCGAGGTAGGCGCCTGCCAGCGCCACGAACAGCGGCGTGGTGTCGACGCCGCCGTAGTAGCGACCGAAGGGGATTTCCTTCATCGCCGCCATCTCGCCCCGGCGCGCCTCGTGCATCACCTTGCCGGGGGCGCTGTCGCGGAAGCGGTCGACCTCGGTGGCTTGTGTGGCCGCCAGATGGCCGAGAACGCCGCGCGCCAGGGACGGGTCGAGCCACAGGAGCTGCCAGGCGGTGATGATGCCGTCTCGCCCGAAGGTGGTCGAGAACCAAGGGATGCCGGCGTAGGGGTAGGGACCGGTCGGCAGATCGGTGGTCAGCAGGGCGACATCGGAGCGCGATTGCGCCAGCCACTCGCTGAAGGCGCGGTCGCCTGCCGTGAGGGCGCCGCCGGCCTCGCGGCGTGATCGCACCCGTCGGCGGCTTTCGGCAAGCGCAGCGACGAAGCGCTCGCGAGAGGGTGGCTCGCAGGCGTCTGCGGCGACCTCGAGGAACAGTTCGACCCGACGCCCCGGCGCCAACGTGAACATGAAGTCGGCCCGCCGGTGACTGAGCCGCCAGGGCGCCTCGGAGAAACAGACCACGCTGCCGCGCCTGGCGCCGTCGAGGCCTTCGTAGGCGAACTCCACGGACCGGCCGTTCAGCTTCGGCTCGCGCAGTGCGCCGCGCTTGGGCCGCCTCAGCCCCCGCACCTCGAACATGTCCCGGAAGTCCGCCCCGAACTCGTAGGCGAGCGGAAGCATCACCTCGTCGAGGCCGAAGTTGTCCATCCGCACCCGTTCGATCAGCCGGCCATCGACGAGCACGCGGCGGCGCTCGATGTGAATCACGCCGCGCGGGGTCGCCCGCCCGCCGACCGGCGGCAGGGCGAGGTTCGCGCCATGGAAGGTGAAGACCGCGTTGTCGCGCGAGAGGCGGTAGCTGAGCCGCGAGGGCAGCTTGTCCCCGATCAGCAGGCGCAGGCGTGAAAGGATGCGGGTGTCGTCGTGGAAGAAGCCGTCCACGCCGCCCGCGATGTCGCCCTGTGGATCGGCCACGACGAAATCGTCGCCGTCCTTGAGCGAGAGGGTCTCTCGGATATCGCCGGTGGCGACGCCCTCGTCGGGCTCCAGCGCCACCGGGCCGGCATGATCATCCATGGCCGAGGCGAGCTCTGTTTCGCCGCCCACTCAAGCGATGTGGGCGATGACCGGCGTCTCTTGGTCTGTTTCGCCGGCCACGGCAAGCTCGGGCGCGAAGGCGCAGCGGGCGAGGAGGTCCGCGTAGAGGTCGAGGTAGCCGCGCGCCATGGCGACAGAGGTGAAGCGGCGGTCGAAGCGTCGGCGCACTTCGCGCCGGTCCAGCGCCACCGCGGCCTCGATGGCGGCGACCGCCTCGTCCTCGTCGTGAACCACGAACCCGCTGACGCCGTTGTCGACGACTTCGGGCGCCGAGCCGCGGTCGTAGGCAATCACGGGCGTGCCGCAGGCCATGGCCTCGATCATCACCAGGCCGAACGGCTCGGGCCAGTCGATGGGGAAGATCAGGGCGTCGGCGCCGCCCAGGAAGCCCGACTTTTCGGCGTCGCTGATCTCGCCGATGAATTCCACCATCGGGTCGTCGAGCAGCGGCCGGACCTCGGTCTCGAAGTAGGTGCGATCGACGGCGTCGACCTTGGCGGCGATGCGCAGCTTGCGGCCGGCGCGTTTGGCGATGGCGATGGCGCGCTCGGGCCCCTTCTCGGGCGAGATCCGGCCGAGGAACGCGAGGTAGCCGTTGGAGCGCGGTTGGAAGCGGCAAAGGTCTTCCGGCAGGCCGTGATAGACTGTGCCGGCCCAGTTGGCGAAGGTCAGGTGACGCCGCTGGTTGTTGGAGATCGAGACCAGCGGGAAGCGCGGCCAGCGGCGGTAGGTTTCCGCGAGATCCTTCAGGTCCAGGCGGCCGTGCAGCGTGGTGACGGTGCGCCCGGCCATGTCTTCGAACATCGGGAAATGCAGCATGTCGGTGTGGAAGTGCAGGACGTCGAAGCGGTCCTTCTGCCTGCGCACTTCCGACAGCAGGGTCAGGTGGGCGGCGAGATCGGACTTGAGCGGCGCGGGGTCCAGCCGGATCGCCTGGTCGCGTACGGGCACCAACTGCGCGCGTGTGTTGGCGTCGGCGCTGGCGAACAGCGTCACCTCGTGGCCCAAGTCCACCAGCGCGTTGCACAGATGGGCGACAACCCGTTCGGTTCCGCCGTACAGCTTCGGCGGCGCCGCCTCATAGAGGGGCGCGATCTGTGCGATTTTCATAGTACTCCTCCGATCCCCAAACTCCGCCCGTAAGCTTGAAGAGGCCGCCAACAGGCGTTTTGTTCCCGCGGCCATCGATTTCCGGAGCCACCATGACGATCGAAGAGATTCTTGCCCTTTCTCCGGTCATGCCGGTGGTGACGATCCGCGATATAGAGCGCGCTGTTCCGCTCGCACGGGCGCTCGTCGCAGGTGGAATCCGCACCATCGAAGTGACGCTGCGCACGCCCGAGGCGATGGAGGCGGTGCGGGTCATCGCGCGCGAGGTTCCCGAGATCGTGCTGGGCGTCGGCACCGTGCTTTCGCCCAAGGATCTGAAGGATGCGGCCGAGGCCGGCGCGGCCTTCGCCATCTCGCCCGGGGCGACGCCCGACCTGCTGGAGCACGCCCGCGGCGGGCGACTGCCCTATCTGCCGGCGATCGCCACGGCGAGCGAGTTGATGGCGGGGCTCGAGCGGGGCTTCACCGCCTTCAAGTTCTTTCCGGCCTCGATCGCCGGAGGGCCGGCCGCCCTGAAGGCCTTCGCCGGCCCGTTCCCGGGCGTGCGGTTCTGCCCGACGGGCGGGATCAACGCCGAAACCGCCAAGGACTACCTTGCCCTCGACAATGTGCTCTGTGTGGGCGGTTCATGGATCGCGCCGGACAAGGCCATCGCCGACGGTGACTTCGGAACGATCGAGCAGTTGGCGTTGAAGGCGTCACAGCTGGCGAGCTGATGAACGGGGGGCGGGATGTGGCGCAAGGTGCTGTCGTGGGTCGCGTTGCTGCTCAACGGTGCGGCCCTGGTGCTGTTGCTGTTGGCGGTCCTCGGCTTTGTGCTCACCGAGGCGGACGGTGAGGGGACGGGACCGTTCCTGGCCCGCTACCAGAACCTGGCGGTCTTCGTCGGGCTGCTGGTCTACGTCGGCGTGAACATCGCGGCGATCGTCTTCCGTCGCCATCCCGAGAGCGGCGCGAAGGCCGTCCAACCTTCCATCGTCGGTGAATTCGACTAGGGGGCTTGCAAGTCCGATAGCGCTTAGATATATCTGATATACCGATATATCGGGACACAGTCGATAAGGACCGATTTCATGTTCAGACACCACCATCATCACCACCGGCGCGAGGCCTGGGGCCATCGCGACTTCGGCGGACGCGGCTGGGGACGCCACCACGGCGGCCGCCGCGCCGAGCGGATCTTTGACCAGGGCGACCTGCGCCACGTGATCCTGCGCCTGATCGCCGACCAGCCGCGCCACGGCTACGAGATCATCAAGGCCATCGAGGAAAAGGTCGGCGGCGCCTACAGCCCCAGCCCCGGCGTGGTCTATCCGACCCTCACCTGGCTGGAAGAGCTGGGCTACGTCACGGTCGAGCCTCAGCCGGGCGGCAAGAAACTCTACCGCGTTACGCCGGAAGGCGAGGCGGCGCTGGCCGAGAACAAGGCCTCCGTCGACAGCATCTTCCGGCGCATGGAAGACGTGCACGCTCGCTTTGACCGTCCCACGCCGCACATCGCCCGCGCCATGGCCAACCTCGGCAAGGCGATCGGCCTGCGCATGGCCTCCGGCCCGGTCAGCGCCGAACAGCTCGACGTGATGGTCAACGCCATCGATGAAGCGGCCCGCAAGGTCGAGAAGGCCTAGGACCGCGACCCACGCTTCTAATCCCCGGGAATGTGGCTAGGGTGCCGCACAAACGAACGCAGACCATGCGTCGGCCCCGGGGAGGTGAGTTTGGTCGAGACACTGCCGGAAGCGGACCTCGTGGCCGTGCCGCCTGAGGCTGACGCGAAGGACGCCCGCCTCTCGAAGGGGGCCCTCAGCTGGTCGGTGTTCGAAGGCGCCCGCGATCCCTACGTCATCCTCGTCATCATCTACATCTTCATGCCCTACGTGGCGTCGGTGATGGTGGGCTACCCCAACTCCGATCCCGTGAAGGGCCAGGAGGTGATCTCGCAGTGGAGCCAGTACTCGGGCTGGCTGACCATGGCGACGGCCCCGTTCCTCGGCGCCTCTATCGACCAGCTCGGGCGGCGCAAGGGCTGGCTGGCGCTGTGCGTGGCGCTGATGGTCCCGCTGATGATCTCGCTGTGGTGGGCCAAGCCGGACTCGACCGCGCTGGGCGTGACGACGGTGATGATCATCACCACCGTGATCGGCCTGCTCTTCTCCTACACCGAGGTGCTGCACAACTCGCTGCTCGTGCGCGCCGCCGGCATGGGCGGGGCGCACAAGGCTTCCAGCCTGGCTCTGGCGCTCGGCAACGCCTTCGCGCTCGTGCTGTTCGGACTGCTGGCCTGGGGCTTCATGCTTCCGGGCAAGGCCGACTGGTCGTGGGTGCCGAAGACGCCGCTGTTCGGCCTCGACCAGCTGGCGCGTGAGCCGGAGCGATTGACGGGACCGCTATCGGGCGTGCTGCTCCTCGTCGGCACGATCCCGATCCTGCTCTTCACGCCCGATGCGGCGCGGACCACGGTTTCGGTCGGCCGCGCGTTCGCCAACGGCGCCAGGTCGCTCTGGCACATGCTGATGACGGTGAAGAACTACCGCGACGCCTTCATCTTCCTGGTGGCGCGCTCGTTCTACGTCGACGGCATGACGGCGGTGCTGACCTTCTTCGGCATCTACGCCACGGGCGTCATGAAGTGGGGCTCGCTGGAGATGCTGATGATCGGCATCATCCTGACCGTGCTGGCGGTGATCGGCGGCTTTCTCGCCCGGTTCTTCGACGGCGTGTTCGGCCCGCGCCGCGCCGTGCAGCTCGAGATCCTGATGTCGCTGATCGGCATCATCGCCCTTCTGGGCATGGCGCCGGACCGCATCCTCTTCATGCCCTACGACGTGGCCGCGCACGCGCCGCTGTGGAACGGGCCGTTCTTCACGACGCTGCCGGAGTGGATCTTCATCCTGATCGGCTTCTCGAACGCCATCTTCATCACGGCGCACTACGCGTCCAGCCGCACCCTCCTGACCCGGCTGACGCCGCCCGAGCAGACCGGCGCCTTCTTCGGCGCCTACGCCGTCTCCGGCACGGCGACGGTCTGGCTGGCGCCCTTCATGGTCAACATCGGGACCAAGATGTTCCACTCGCAGCAGGGCGGCTTCGCGATGATCACCATCCTGCTGGCGGTCGGCTTCGTTGGCCTGCTCTTCCTGCGGCGGGGTGATCGCGACTTCGCGTGAAGGCGGTTCCGCTCGACGACCGCGGCCTGCTGCTCGGCGACGGGCTGTTCGAGACCATCCTCGTGCGCGACGGCGCGCCGGTTCTTTGGGAGGACCATTTGGCGCGCCTCGCCGCGGGGTGCGCCGTTCTGGGTCTGCCTCCGCCCGGCGCAGGAGACGCCCGCGCGGCGTGTGACGCGGCGCTCTCGGCGGCGAGTGTCGGCGCCGGCCGCGCAGCGCTGCGCCTGACGCTGACAGCCGGCTCCGGGGGGCGTGGCCTAGACAGACCGGCCGCGCCGCAATCGCGCCTGTTCGCGACGGCCGCTCCGGCGCCAGCTGCGACAACGCCGGCGCGGCTGGTCACCGCCGGCGTTCGGCGCAACGCCGCGTCGCCGGCCAGCCGATTGAAGACGCTCGCCTACCTCGACAACGTGCTCGCCAGACGCGAGGCGGCTGACGCGGGCGCGGACGAGGCGGTGATGCTGAGCACGGGAGGCCACGTGGCCTGCGCGGCGGCGGCCAATCTCTTCTGGCTGCGTGAGGGCCGGTTATGCACGCCCGCGCTGGATTGCGGCGTGCTCGCCGGGATCATGCGGGGCCGGGTGATCGCGGCGGCGCGCTCGGCCGGCGCCGTCGTGGAGGAAGTCCGCGTCGGTGCGGCGGAACTGGCGGCCGCCGAGGCGGCGTTCCTGACGAACAGCCTGATGGGGGTGCGCGCCGTATCCGCGCTCGATGGGCGCGCGCTGGCGCCGTCGCCGATGCTGCCCGTCCTTCAGGCGTGGGTCGCCCCCTACGCCTGAGCGGTCAGCAGGTCGCGCAGACCACCTGGTCCGACAGGCGCGGGCGCAGATAGTAGGTGTTGGAAAACGTCAGCGGCGAAGGCAGGAAGTAGTTGATCGACGAGGAATAGACGTAGGTCACCTCGGACTTGATCACGCTCTGGTTGGCCGCGATGACGCCGGACGGCACCGTCTGGGTCGATCCCTTCGAAAGACCGGTCATGCCCTGACCGATGCTCCAGTCGACCTTGGCGACGTTCGACGCGTTGGCGGTGATCGACGTGACGCGCATCTTCAGGGGTCCGGTCGGGAAGGGCGACATGATCGCCGTGCCGACCTTGAAGACGTCGGTCAGCTCGGTGGTCGACGTCGTCTGGCCCTGCGCCACCAGGTCGCCGAGGGTGGCCGTGGCGTGGCTGATGCGCCGCTGCGCCATCAGCGCCTGGGTCAGTTCGGCCATGCCGAAGTATAGGGTGATCAGCACCGGCGCGATGAGCGCGAACTCGATCGCCGCGACGCCGGCAGTGGCTTTGAAGAAGCGCCTCAGCATGGCGAAACCCCGCCCCAGTTTTCGTTCTTGAACGCCACCGCCGCGGTGATCAGCTTCTTCGTCGGGCCCAGGTCCGGAAGGCCCGGCGCGAAGTTCGGGGCCAGTAGCGTGTACGGGTAGAAGACCCGCACCAGCACGATGTTGCATGACACCCCGGGGGTGAACTGCAGCTGCGTCTGGTCGATGGCGCCGTTGTTGATCGGCGGGTTCATGTTGATGGAGTTGAAGTTCGCGAAGGTCCGCACGTCGACGCTGAGGTTCGCCGTGCAGTCCGAGCTCGAGAGCCACGACATGTTGTTGCAGATGTCGCTCTTGAACGTCGCCGCCGTCGCCGTTCCGGTGGTTTGCAGCTCGCCGGTGCGGATCTTGCGCGCCGAGTTGGTCACGGCGCCTTCGACCGTCGTCGAGGCCATGAACAGCATGCCCAGCTCCAGCACGCCGAACAGCAGCATGAAGAAGGGCAGGGCGATGAGCGCGAACTCGACGGCCGTCGCGCCCTTCTTCGCCCGCGCGAAGCGGCTCGCAGCCGCGCGCGCCCGCCTGGAAAAGAAAAGCATGGGAGGCTGTTGCCCTCTCGAGTCACCCCATCGAGGAGACCGATGCTAGCCGGTTGTCCCTAACCGACGTTTAAGGGCCCAGTTTTGCGCGCCGCCAGATTGTCGCGGGGCACGCGCTATGGGTTCGTGCCCGTCTGGCTGGCGTTCTGCTGGCCGCTCTTGCCGCGCTCGGCATAGCCGGAGTAGGCGCCCGACCAGTTGTCGTAAATGCCGGGGCTGGCGCCGCGCTCGCCGGGCATCGGCGTGCGCTCGCAGCGCGGCGAGCAGGCGTAGTTGTAGATATCCGGGCCGCGATAGAGCGAGATGCGGTTGGCGTCGGGCGCCGAGACCACCACCTGCCGGCTGAAGATCGTCCGGCCCGAAGCATCGGCCACCATGATGTTGGTCACGCCGTAGCTCTTGCCGGTGACCATCAGGTGCCGGTCGTCCAGAACCGTAACGTCCGCGATCGCCGGGTTGCCGACGGTCACGTCGCGGGCCGCGCGGCCCAGGCTGACGCGAGCCGCCTGGTCGATGTTGACCGCCAGACTCTGGGCCAGGGCGGCCGTAGGGGCGAGGGCGGCGATCAGGAAGGCGAGGGCGGCGCGGCGCATCGAGGGATTCCGGAGTGGGCAAACTGACGCAGCGAGGCTCGTCTGGAATGGTCAACAAACGCTGAATGCCGCCCCTCTTCTACGCGCGCGCGGGATTCCTCTAAGCAGATCAGGGTTTTGCTGGAGCCAAATTCAGTCCCTGGTTAACCGCCGCTAATGGTAAATTGGCGTAAACCATAGAAAACTCAGGGGAAATACTCCGATGTTTACCCGCAATTAAGCGCGATGCGCGAAAGTCGCCTCGTGTTCGGGGGCGAGCAGGCCAGTCAATCGGCTTGATCCCTCACTAGCCTGCTTGCGAAACCAAGGAGATCAAGCATGTCCAAGTTTGTCACGCGCTTCCTGAAGGACGAATCCGGCGCCACGGCCATCGAGTATGGCCTGATCGTGGCCCTGATCGCGGTTGTCATCATCACGGCCGTCACCGCGGTCGGCACCAACCTTGACACCAAGTTCAAGGCGGTCGGCACCTCGATCCACTAAGCGCTAAGGTCCAGTGAGACCCGGAAGGGCCGCGGCGCAAGCCGCGGCCCTTCTGCTTTTTGAGGTCCGGGTTTCTACTCTGTCAAAACAGATCTCAGAACTTTGATTGTTTAACAGTTATTCAGGCTGTGTTTTTACCGCCATTTAAGCTCGTGGCGCGATACTCGCCTGGTCATGGAGCGGGGGGCGTCCGACTTTTGGGCCCGCGCCGTATCCTCTAGTCGGGCAGGAGCCAAACATCATGTCGCAAGTCTTCAAGCGTTTCCTCAAGGACGAGTCGGGCGCCACGGCCATCGAATACGGCCTCATCGTCGCTCTCATCGCGGTGGTCATCATCACGGCCGTGACCGCGGTCGGCACGAACCTCGACACCAAGTTCACGGCCGTCGGCACCTCGATCCACTAAGATCGGTCGACGTAGACGCAAAGCAGGGCCGCGGCCTCAGGTCGCGGCCCTTTTGCATGCCCGCAAAGCTGAGCCGAAACCTTTGGTTCACCAACCCCGGGCCATTGTCGGCGAGACCCTCCCAAGCCCGGTGATCAGCGCGTCATGCCGCCAGAGCTCCTCAACACAGGCCTACTCGGCGTCTTCGCCGTGCTCGTCCTGATCGCAGCGCTGAAGGACCTGTCGAGCTTCACGATACCCAACTGGATCCCGGCGGCGCTCGCCGTCGCCTTCGTGCCCGTGGCGCTGCTCGCCGGGGCCGGCTGGATCCAGATCGGCGTTTCCGTCCTGGTCGGCCTGGCGCTGCTCGTCGCGGGTATCGTGATGTTCGCCCTCAAATGGCTCGGCGGCGGCGACGCCAAGCTCCTGGCGGCCGCTTCGCTGTGGCTCGGTCTGCCGGGCCTGCCGCCTTTCCTGCTCTATACCGGCGTCGCCGGCGGCGTGCTGGCGCTCAGCCTGCTTGGCCTGCGCTCGGCCTGGGTGCGGCCCTTCGCCATGGGCGGCCCGCGATGGGTGGACCGACTGGCGACGCCCGGCGCCGCCACGCCCTACGGCGTGGCGATCGCGGCCGGCGCGCTGGCCGCCTTCCCGCATGGCCTGCTGATGCAGGCGGCCACCGGGGGACTTTGAAGGATTCGGGGGCGCGCGGGCCTTCGCTTAGGCGCGCGTTAACCATGCCCCCGCCATCAATACCAAGCGCCAGAAGGGTCGCGTCTCGAATCGTCTATGGCCGGCCGCCAAAGGGGGGGGCCTTCCAGAGTTCAACCCGCTCTGCGGGAGCCGCCGACCGATGAATCCTGTTCGCATAGTCATTTTGGCCGTGGCCGCGGTTGCGGCGATCGCTCTGGCGATCGTGCTGCGCAACTACACGTCCAAGCCCAAGGCCCAGCCGGTCGCCGCCGCGCCTGTCGAGGCGCCCAAGCCGACCGCCCGCGTCCTCACGGCCTCGCGCGACCTGGAGATCGGCACACGCCTGGCGGCGTCTGACATGTCCTGGCAGCCCTGGCCGGCCGATGCGCTCAATGCGGCGTACATCACAGACGGCGCGGCCGCTGCAGCCACCCCTACGGGCGCCGCCGGCGCGGCCAACAACGCGACCACCGCAGCCAAGGACCTGGTCACCGGCGGCGGCGAGGCGCTGCAGGCGATGATCGGCAATGTCGTCAAGGAGCGGATCTTCAAGGGCGAGCCGATCATCGGGCGCAAGCTCGTGAAGGCCGGCGAGGGCGGCTACATGTCGGTCGTGCTGACCCCGGGCATGCGGGCCATGAGCCTGCCGGTGAACGCCGAGACCGGGGCCGGCGGCTTCGTGCAGCCGGGCGACCGCGTCGACCTGCTGGAAAGCCACCAGGACACCAACAACAAGGGGGGCCAGGGCTTCGCGACCCAGGTCGTCGTCTCGAACGTGCGCGTGCTGGCGGTCGACCAGACCACCGAGCCGGCCAAGAACGGCAAGTCCATCGTCGGCGCCACCGTCACCCTCGAGGTGCCGGCCGCCTCGGCCGAAGTGGTCGCCGAGGCCAAGGCCCGCGGCGGCGTGATGCTCGCCCTGCGCTCCTACGCCGACACCGGCGGCGGCGCGGGCGGCCAGCGCATGGCCGGCGCCAATGGAACCATCCGCGTGATCAAGGGAGGCCAGGTCAACGACGTGGTGCTCGCACAATGAGGGGGCTCATGTCGTTCAGGAATTGGGCCATCGCCCTTGCCGCCGCGATCGGACTTGCCGGCGCGCCGGCCCTCGCCCAGACCGAGACCGGCGCCAGCGCCTCGGCGGCCACCGCCTACGCCGGCGCGCCGGCCATGGTCCGCATCGACCTCACCAGCGGCGCGGCCTCGCAGTCGCTGTCCCTGCCACAAGGCAAGTCGGCGGTGGTCGAACTGCCGGTCGACGCGCGTGATGTGCTCGTCTCCAATCCCGGCGTCGCCGACGTGGTGCTTCGCTCGCCGCGCCGCATCTCGGTGATCGGCATGAAGGAAGGCGCGACCGACGCGATCTTCTTCGACTCCGCCGGACGCCGGCTGCTGTCGCTCAATATCCAGGTGGCCGTCGACGTGGTCGCCGTCACCGACACCATCAACCGCATCGTCCCGGGCGCGCGCGTGCGCGCCGACGGCATCGGCGCCAGCATCATTCTCTCCGGGGTGGTCCAGAACCTCTCCGACGCCGACAAGGCGGTCCAGATCGCCCGCGCCACGGTCGGCAAGCCCGAACAGGTGATCAACATGATCAGCATCTCGGGCAAGGATCAGGTGATGCTCAAGGTGCGCATCGTCGAGATGCAGCGCGAGACCATCAAGCAGCTGGGCTTCAACCTCTCCGCTGTTCTCAATCAGCTTGGCGAGGCGCAGTGGCTGATGGCCCTGGCGCCCACGTTCGGCGTCAACGGCGCCCTTCTGGGCGGCGTCAACGGCGGCTACAGCGTCGACACCACCAAGGTGCCGCAGCTCGAGATCCCCTGCGGTCCCACCGGCACCGACAAGTGCCCGATCATGGTGCGCGGCCCTGAACAGGCGCCGAACTGGCAGACCGCGACAGTCAAGGACGGCGTCGGCTCTTCCGGCGTCAACAAGGCCAACGCCACGATCCAGGCGTTCGAGCGCGTCGGGCTGGTGCGCACGCTGGCCGAACCCAACCTCACGGCTGTGTCGGGTGAAGCCGCCAAGTTCCTCGCAGGCGGCGAGTTTCCGGTGCCGACGGGGCAGGACTCCACCGGCAAGACCACGATCGAGTTCAAGCCGTTCGGGGTCGGCCTCGGCTTCACGCCTGTCGTGCTTTCAGCCGGCCGCATTTCCCTGAAGATCTCGACCGAGGTCTCCGAGCTCTCCAACACCGGGGCGTTTTCGCTCTCCAACGGCCCCGGCGCCCCGGCTCTCGTCGTACCATCGCTGACGGTGCGGCGCGCCGAGACGACGGTCGAGCTCCCGTCGGGCGGCTCGATGATGATCGCCGGCCTCCTCTCGGACCGCTCGCGCCAGAACCTGGACGGCATCCCGGGCGCCATGAGCTTGCCGGTGCTCGGATCGCTGTTCCGCTCCCGCGACTTCCAGTCCGGCCAGACCGAGCTGGTTGTGATCGTAACACCCTACCTTGTCAGCGCCACGAGCCCGCAGAACCTGCAGACGCCGGTCGACGGTCTGCAGCTGGCGAATGACGCCGAGACCGTTCTGCTCGGCCGCCTGAACCGCACCTACAAACGCGCCCCCGAGGCGACGGCTGGACGGACCTACCAAGGACCGTTCGGCTACGTGGTCGAGTAAGAAGGAGCCTCCTGTGATCAGCCGTAAGATCCTCGTCCTTCTTGCCGGAGCGGCCCTTGGGCTGTCGGCCTGCGCCTCTACGACCGACAGTGGCGGCGTGACCGATCCTGGCCCACTGACCTCGACCGAGCGCTTCCCGATCGAGGTCAAGCCCCAGGCGCAAGAGCTGCGACTCGCGCCCCACGCCGCCGGGCTCTCGTCCAACCAGGCTGCGGCGCTCACCGAGTTCGCCCGCACATGGGCCGGCGAGGAGGGCGGCGAAGTGACCATCCAGTCGCCCCAGCGCGCCGGCGGCGATCCCGGCGCCGCCTACCGCACCACGTCCGGCGCCCGCGACGTGCTGATCGCCGAGGGTGTGCCGCCTGGCCACCTGCGGATGACCGGCTACGACGCCGGCGGCGATCCGCAGGCGCCGGTCATTGTCGGCTATATGCGCTATCACGCCCAAGGCCCCGAGTGCGGCCGCGAATGGAAGAACATGGCCGACACCTACTCCAACCGCGAGTGGGACAATTATGGCTGCGCCGTGACCGCCAACATGGCCGCCCAGATCGCCAACCCGGCCGACCTGCTGGCGCCGCGCGATTCAGATCCCACCGACGCCGGCCGCCGTCAGACCGTGCTCGACCACTATCGCAAGGGCGAAGTGACCTCCTCGGCCAAGGACGAGCAGGCCAGCGGCGCCGTCTCCAGAGCCGTTCCTTAAGAAGCCCCCCGATGCAGCCCAAGCCCGCCCACGAAGACGCCTTCGACCTCGGTTTCGACGCCGATGACGAATTCACTGCGCCCCCCAACGCTCAGGACGCGTGGCGCGAGACGCCACTCGACGAGCCGGGAACGCCGCATCCCGACCCGTTCGTCGGCCTGCCCCGCGACCCGGCCGACGCGCCCGTCGGCCGCGCCGAAGGTCTTGGTCAGGCCGAGCCCCGGTTCGACGACCCCGCGCCGTCGCCGTTTGCCGCTGAGGCTTCGCCGCCGCCGTTCACGGACCTGGCGGCCGAACTGCCCGACGCGCTGCCCGATCCGTTCGCCGACCTGCCGCCGGCGGCGCCCAAAGCGGCCGCTTCCGCGCCGCCTTCCGTGCCCGATTTCGACGAGATTCCGGACGGCGACCTCGATCGCGAGCCGCTCGCGGAGGCGCACGCCGCCGCGCCCATCCACCACCACAATCCGGTCGGCGAACTGATCTCGCACGCCGCGGCCGCGATGGGCGAGCCGGTGGTGCCGCGCATCACCATCCACGCCTTCCTGGCGCGCGAAGAGGTCGGCGAACTGATGAAGGCCGCCGCCGGCGACCGGCGCATGGAACGCGCCTCGGTCGTCGTGCGGATGGGCGGCCTCGCCGCCGCCGCCGAGCATTACCAGACCGCCCCCACGCCCTCGCTGATAATGGTCGAGAGCGCCGAGCAGACCGGCGAGATGCTGACTCTGCTCGATCGTCTGGCCGAGGTCTGCGACCCGGGCACCAAGGTGGTGGTGATCGGCCAGGCCAACGACATCGCGCTCTATCGCGAGCTGATGCGCCGCGGCGTCTCCGAATACCTCGTGCCGCCGCTGAAGACGCTGCAGCTGATCGGCGCCATCACCAGCCTCTACGCCGATCCGTCCGCGCCGTTCATCGGCCGCCAGATCGCCTTCTGCGGCGCCAAGGGCGGCGCCGGCGCTTCGACCCTGGCGCACAACGTCGCCTACGAGATCTCCGAGCGGATGACCGCCGGCACGGTGATCGTCGACCTCGACCTGGCTTTCGGCACCGCCGGCCTCAACTTCAACCACGATCCGCTGCAGGGCATCGTCGACGCCCTGTCGCAGCCGGACCGTCTCGACCCGGTGCTGATGGACCGCATGATGGCGCGGCCGTCCGATCACCTCAGCCTGTTCGCCGCCCCGGCGACGCTGGAGCAGGACTATGAGATCGGCCACGACGTGTTCGAGGAAGTGATCTCGAAAATCCGCGCCAATTCGCCCTATGTCGTGCTCGATCTGCCCCACGCCTGGACGGTGTGGAAGCGGCGCATGCTGCTGACGTCGGACGACCTGGTGATCGTCGCCGAGCCGGACCTGGCCTCACTGCGCAACGCCAAGAACATGCTCGACCTGGTGCGCCAGGCCCGCCCGAACGACGCCCCGCCGAAGGTGATCATCAACAAGCTGGGCCTGCCCGGTCGGCCGGAGATCCCGCTGAAGGACTTCGCCGAAGCTCTGGGCGTGCAGCCGGCGATGACCATCCCGTTCGACGCCAAGGTGTTCGGCCAGGCGGCCAACAACGGCCAGATGATCAGCGAGGTCGGCTCGAAGACCAAGGCCGGCGAGGCGATCGACCAGCTGGCGAGGTTGATGCTCAACCAGCGCGACGCCGCGCCGGTGCGGCCCGCGGCCAAGACCTCACTCCTCTCGGGCCTTCTGAAGCGAAAGTAAGGGCGTGTTCGGCAAACGTAGCACCGATCAGCAGGGTCTCGCCGCTCCAAGGCCGGCGCCGCCGCCGGCCGCTTCCGGCGCGGCGCCTATCGCCACGCGCCCGCAGCGCATCGAACCGGAGGCCGATGCTCCGGCCGCCGCCCCCGCGCCCGCGAAACCCGCGGCCCAGCCCGCCAAGGCGGCGCCGAAGGCGACGCCGGCCTTCGAGCAGCTGCACGCCGCCCAAGGCGCCGCTCCGGCGACGGAGATCATCCGCGAGCAAAGCGACTACTACCACGCGACGAAGACCACGATCTTCAACGCGCTGCTCAACACCATCGACCTGGCCCAGCTCGCCCAGCTGGACACCAAGGCGGCGGCGGAGGAAATCCGCGACATCGTCGCCGAGCTGGTGGCGATCAAGAACGTCACGATGTCGGTCGTCGAACAGGACCACCTCGTTCAGGACATTATCAACGACGTCCTCGGCTACGGCCCACTGGAGCCGCTGCTGGCCCGCGACGAAATCGCCGACATCATGGTCAACGGCGCCAACCGGGTGTTCATCGAAGTCGGCGGCAAGGTCCAGCTGACCAACGTGCGCTTCCGCGACAATTCGCAGCTGATGAACATCTGTCAGCGGATCGTCAGCCAGGTCGGCCGCCGCGTCGACGAAAGCTCGCCCATCTGCGACGCACGCCTTCCCGACGGCAGCCGCGTCAACGTCATCGCCTCGCCGCTGGCGCTCGACGGTCCGACGCTCACCATCCGGAAGTTCCGGAAGGACAAGCTGACGATGAAGAACCTGGTCGAGTATTCCTCGATCAGCCCGGAAGGGGCGCGGGTGCTCGGCGTCATCGGCGCCTCGCGATGCAACGTCGTGATCTCCGGCGGTACGGGCTCGGGCAAGACGACGCTGCTCAACACCCTGACCGCGTTCATCGATCCGACCGAGCGCGTGATCACCTGCGAGGACGCCGCCGAGCTGCAGCTGCAGCAGCCGCACGTGGTCCGCCTTGAAACGCGCCCGCCCAACCTCGAGGGCACCGGCCAGATCACCATGCGCGACCTGGTCAAGAACTGCCTGCGGATGCGTCCCGAGCGGATCATCGTCGGCGAAGTGCGCGGACCCGAAGCGTTCGACCTGCTGCAGGCGATGAACACGGGCCACGACGGCTCGATGGGCACGCTGCACGCCAACTCGCCGCGTGAAGCCATCAGCCGTCTGGAATCGATGATCACCATGGGCGGTTACGGCCTGCCGTCGAAGACCATCCGCGAGATGATCGTCGGCTCGGTGGACGTGATCATTCAGGCTGCCCGCCTGCGTGACGGTTCGCGCCGCATCACCCACGTCACCGAGGTCGTCGGCCTCGAGGGCGACGTGATCGTGACGCAGGACCTGTTCGTCTACGAAATCACCGGCGAGGACGACCACGGACGGGTGCTGGGGCGCCATCGCTCCACCGGCATCGCGCGTCCGCGCTTCTGGGACCGCGCCCGCTACTACGGCCTGGAGCGCGAGCTGGCCGAGGCGTTGGACGCGGCAGAGTAGGCGTCATGGATCAGGGTCTTATCGTCACCATTATCGCCGGCGTCCTCGGTTTCATCGTTATCGCCGGCATCGGCTTCGTCTTCGCCGGCGGCGATCCCAACGCCGCCAAGGTGGCCAAGCGCGCCCAGGCGATCGGCGGCGGGGCGCCGGCGCGCGGCGAAAGCCGTCTGCGCGGGCGGCAGGCGGCGAACACGCCGGAGGCGCGCCGCAAGCAGATCCTGAAGACCATGAAGGAGCAGGAGAAGCAGCAGAAGAAGGCCCAGCTGACGCTCAACAACAAGCTGCAGCAGGCCGGTCTGTCGATCTCCACCACCCAGTTCTGGATCTTCAGCGGCGTGCTCGGCCTTGTCGCCGTCGGGGGCGCGCTGATCCTGCGTCAGTCGCCGATCGTGGCGCTGCTGTTCGGCCTTGCGGCCGGCGCGGGCTTGCCGCGCTGGGTGGTCGGGTTTCTCGCCAAGCGCCGCACCAAGCAGTTCACCGAGGCCTTTTCCGACGCGATGGACATCATCGTGCGCGGCATCAAGTCCGGTTTGCCGGTGCATGACTGCCTCAAGATCATCGGCAAGGAGACGCCAGAGCCCCTCGCCGGGGAGTTCCGGTTCCTGGTCGACAACATCGGCATGGGGATGACCCTCGAGCAGGGTCTGGAGAAGATGTACGAGCGCATGCCGACGGCCGAGCTGCGCTTCTTCGCCATCGTGATGAGCGTGCAGTCCAAGACCGGCGGCAACCTCGCCGAGGCGTTGGGCAACCTCTCGACGGTGCTGCGTGCGCGCAAGCTGATGCGCGAGAAGATCAAGGCGCTGTCCTCGGAGGCGACGGCCTCGGCGATGATCATCGGCTGCCTGCCGCCGGGCGTCGTGCTGATGATCACCGTCACGACGCCGACCTACATGGCGCCGATGTTCACCGACCCGCGCGGCAAACTGATGCTGTTGGGCAGCGCCTTCTGGATGGCGACCGGCATCTTCGTCATGCGCCGCATGATCAACTTCAAGTTCTGAGGCCGAGCCATGGATATGGATCTCGCCCAGACACTGACCAACGGCGACATGCTGTTCACGGCCTTCGTGGCGATTATCACGTTCGCCACGATCGTCACGCTGGTCATGCCCCTGATGAACCGGTCCTCGCTCGAGGGCCGGCTGAAATCGGTCGCCAACCGCCGCGAGGAGCTGCGCCGCCGCTCGCGCGAGGCGCTCGCCAACAAGGGGGGAACGACCGGGTCGCTCAGGCAGGTGGACGAGAGCGTCTATGGCAGCGTCGTCGAGCGGCTGAACCTCTCGCGGCTGCTGGAAGACACTTCTGTGCAGGAGAAGCTGGCCCAGGCCGGTTTCCGGGGTCCGCGGCCGGTCTCGACCTTCTATTTCTTCCGCCTGGTCATGCCGATCGCCTTGTCCGGTCTCACCGCCTTCTACCTGCTGGTGATCAACGACTTCGACCTGGGCAACATGCAGAAGCTGACCGCGGTCATGGTCGCTCTGGTCGGCGGCTACTACGCGCCCAACCTCTACATCTCCAATGTCGCCCAGAAGCGCCGCGAGTCGATCGTCTCGGCCTTCCCCGACGCCCTCGACCTGCTGCTGATCTGCGTGGAGTCGGGCATGTCGATCGAGGCGGCCATCCAGAAGGTCAGCCAGGAAGTGGGCGGTTCGTCGATCGAACTGGCCGAAGAGCTCACCCTCCTCACGGCTGAGCTGTCCTACCTGCCTGAGCGGCGAATGGCTTACGAGGGTCTGGCCAAGCGCACCAACCATCCGGGCATCAAGTCGGTGGTCACCGCGATGATCCAGGCGGAACGCTACGGCACGCCGCTGGGCGCGGCGCTGCGCGTGATGGCCAAGGAGAACCGCGAGCTGCGCCTGGCCGCCGCCGAAAAGAAGGCCGCCGCACTGCCGGCCAAGCTGACCGTGCCGATGATCCTCTTCTTCCTGCCGGTGCTGTTCGTGGTCATCCTGGGCCCGGCCATCATCAAGGTGCAGGACGTGATGGCCCATCAGCCATCCGGCTGACGGCGGCGGCGCGGAACGGCTCACGCCACCTGCACGAGAGCGATCGCAACGCGATAGGGGCGCGCGTACCAGGCCCAGCGGTGAGCGCGGGCGAGGAAACTCTTCGGCCGGATCGGAGCCAGAAGCGTCGCCACCGCCGTACGGCCCGCTTCGCGCCAGACGTTCGACCCCCTGGCTTCCATGTCCTGCGCGTAGGTCAGGCCGCCCAGTTCCTCGGCCAGGATCGCGCGGCTGCGGGTGAAGACCGCCGCCAGCGCCTGCGGCGTGGGGCGGTATCCGGTGTCGATGGGATCGGCGTGGAACGGGAAGCTCGCCGGAACGGTGGCGAGGATCAGGCCGCCCGATCCCACGATGTCCTCGCACGCGCGCGCAACCGCCGCGCGGTCGCGTACGTGCTCGAGCATGTTGGACGTCAGCACCGCGCGAAAGCCGCCGGCCTTCATGCGCGACTGGACGGCCGGATCGAGCACGTCGCCGACGATGTCGACGCCGTCGGCGGCCTTGAGGTCGGCGTGCGTGACTTCGATCCCGGCTGAGCGCAGGGGCGCGAACAGGCGCTGCTCGATGTGCGGCTTGGTCTCCTCCCGGAACCGGCGGGTCGAGGCGCCGAGATTCAGCAGCGGCGAGACGTCGCTGCGGGCAAGCAGGATCTCGCCGATCCGCGCGGCTTCGGCGGCGAACACGCCCTAAGTCCGGGGCGCCGGCGCCTCGGCCGCGTCGCGCAGGCGCCGCCGCCGGCCGCCCAGGGACTCGGGCCGGTTGAGTTCCTTGCGGAACTCGTCGCGGCGTTCGTGGATCGAGGCGATGACCAGGCCCATGGGGACGCCGATGTCGACCAGAGCCGCCTCGGAAAGCTGCAGGCTCGCCTCGACGGTCTCAGGCACCGCGTCAGTGGCCCCCAGGTCGTAGAGCCGCCGGGCGTGCCGTGCGTCGCGGGCGCGCGCGACGATGGTGAGGTCGGGGCGCAGGCCGCGAGCGGTAGCGACCACGGCCTCGGCAGACTCCGGCGAATCCATGGTCACGATCACCGCCCGGGCCGTCTCCAGGCCACAGCGTTTCAGGAACTCCGGGCGGGCGGCGTCGCCGAAGAACAAGGTTGCTCCGCCGCGGCGGCCGGTCTCGACGAGCCGCGGGTCGCGGTCGATCGCGACCCAGCCGACCTCGTGACGATCCATCATGTTGCCGACCAGCCGCCCGACCCGGCCGAAGCCGACGACGAGCACGCGGCCCTCGGGTGTTTCGTCCGGCCCTTCGAGAACCGCGCGGTCGGCGCCGGGAGCGGCGCGCGCGCCGACCTTCTGGGCGGCCCAGGCCAGCGCCGGGATCGTGAACATGGTCAGCGTCGCGGCCACCAGCACCGCTTCTCCGACATCGGCCGACACCAGCTTGTCGCCCATGGCCGTGTCGAGGATGACGAAGGCGAATTCGCCGGCCGCGGCCAGTGGCAACGCGGTCTCGAACGCCGTCCAGGTCTGCAGCCCGAAGATCCGCGCCAGGCCGAAGATCGAAGCGGCCTTCACCGCGATGAGACCCACGGCGATGCCCAGGATCACGGCCGGTTCGCGCGCCACGAGGGAAAGGTCGAGACCGATGCCCAGCGACACGAAGAAGAGGCCGAGCAGGAGACCCTTGAAGGGCTCGATCAGCACCTCGACCTCGTGCCGGAACTCGGTCTCGGCCAGTAGGATGCCGGCGACGAAGGCGCCGAGCGCCATGGAGAGGCCTGACAGCGCCGCCACGAGCCCGGCGCCGATAACCACCAAGAGGGCGGCCGCCATGAAGAGCTCTTCGCTCTTGGCGCGGGCGACGGATTTGAACATCGGTCGCAGCAGGAGCCGCCCCAGCACCACCAGCGCCACGAGGCCGACGACCGCCGGCGCGAATGTCAGCAGCAGCCGCTGGCCCACGTTGGCTTCGCCGTCGCCGCCTCCGCCGAGCAGCGCCAGCGTCACCAGGATCGGCGCCACCGCCAGGTCCTGGAACAGCAGCACGGCGAACGTGGCCCGTCCGCCCGCGGCATGCATCCGCTTCTGCTCGATCAGGATCGGCACCACGACGGCGGTGGACGACAGGGTCAGGGCCGCGCCGATCGCGATGGATGCGGCGAGCGGCTGACCCAGAAGGAAGGCGACTGCTCCGATCGCCGCGACCCCGGCGACCACCTGTCCGGCGCCAAGGCCGAAGACCGCCTGGCGCATCAGACGTAGCCGCTCCCACGACAGTTCCAGCCCGACCATGAAGAGCAGGAAGACGACGCCCAGCTGCGCCAGGCCGGCGATGTCTTCCGGGCGCGAGACGGTGAGCAGTTCCAGCCACGGGAACTCCTCGACCAGCGAGCCGAGGCCGAAGGGGCCGAGGACCACCCCGGCCACGAGGAAGCCGAGCACCGGGCTGATCTTGAGCCGCTTGAACAGCGGCACCACGACGCCGGCCGTGGCGAGGAAGAGGACGACGTCCTTGTAGGCTCCGGGGGAAACTTCTGCGGCCATGTGATGCGTATATGGCGCGAAGGGCTTGGCTTGCGGAACCCCGCGGGGGCCACTAGAGCCCCGCCATGACCAATTCGTGTGATCCTCGCCATACGCGGCGCGGTCTGTGGGCAGTCGCCGCGGCCGCTCTGGCGGCGCTCGTCATGACCAGTGTCGCCGGCGCCCACGGCTATCAGGCCGGCCCGCTCAAGATCGGCCATCCGTGGGCGCGTCCCGCCCTGGCCGGCCGCGCCGGCGGCGGCTACCTCACGGTGACGAACACCGGCCGTGCGGCGGACACGCTGATCGCGGCGGCGAGCCCTGTGGCCGCGCGCGTGACGCTGCACGAGATGCGGATGAACGGCGCGGTGATGTCCATGCGCCCGGTGAAGGCGCTGGCGATCGCGCCCGGCGCGACGCTCACCCTCGCCCCCGGCGGCTACCACCTGATGCTCGAGGGCCTGAAGCGCGAGCTGAAGGTGGGCGAGCGCGTCCCCGGGACCCTCACGTTCCAGAAGGCCGGGACCGTCAACATCGAGTTCGCCGTCCAGGCCGCGCCGCCTGACCACGCGCACCCGATGTAACGCGTTCCAAGATTGACGCGTCGGGGGGCGGCGGGCCATTGGTCCGACCAAGGCCCTGTGAGCGGCCAACGGAGGAGTGCGGCATGAGCGTGTGGAGCTACGCCAACATCTGGGAAGTGATCGCCGATGCGGTTCCGGACCGCCTGGCGCAGGTTCAGGGCTCGCGCGCGATCAGCTGGCGCGATTTCGATCGCCGCGCCGACGGCCTGGCGCGCCACTTCATCGACGCGGGCCTGACGCAGCAGTCCAAGGTCGCGGCCTACCTCTACAACGCCCCGGAGTACCTCGAGACCTACTACGCTGCCTTCAAGGCCGGCCTGGCGCCGGTCAACACCAACTACCGCTATGTCGCCGACGAGCTGATCTATCTGTTCGACAACGCCGACGCCGAGGCGGTGGTCTTCCACGCCTCGTTCACGCCCACCGTCGAGCAGATCCGGCCTCGCCTGCCCGGCGTGAAGACCTGGGTCGCCGTCGCCGAGCCTGGCCACCCGGTCCCCGCGTTCGCCACAGATTACGACAGCGTCGTCGACCGCACGGTGGGCCGCACCACCGCGCCGTGGGGACGCACCAACGACGACCTGCTGATCCTCTACACCGGTGGCACCACGGGCATGCCCAAGGGGGTGATGTGGCGCCAGGAGGACCTGTTCAACGTGCTGGGCGCCGGCGGCAACGTGCTGCAGGGGCTCGAGCCTTACGCGCAGCCGTCGGACGCCGCGGGCCGCGCGATCTCGGCCGATCCGGGCGTTTGCATCGCCGCGGCGCCGCTGATGCACGGCACCAGCCAGTTCACCGCCATCGGCGCCTTCACCCAAGGCGGCACGGTCGCCTGCCTGCCGTCGCAGAAGTTCAACGCCATGGAGTTCTGGGACGAGGCCGCCCGCCTGAAGGCGACCAGTGCGGCGATCGTCGGCATGGCCTTCGCCCAGCCGATGCTCGAGGCCCTGGAGGCCAACCCCGGCAAGTGGGACCTCACGAGCATGCGCCGGCTGGGATCGTCCGGCACGGTCTGGAGCATGGAGAACAAGCAGGGCCTGCTGAAGCACCTGCCCGACTGCGCGATCTTCGACAGCCTGGGCTCGTCCGAGGCGGTGGGTCTCGGCGCCTCGTCGTCCGCCGCCGGCGCCACCGCCGAGACCGCCAAGTTCATGGTCGGTCCCAACAGCGCGGTCTTCACCGAGGACGGCCAGCGGGTCGAACCCGGCTCCGGCGTGCGCGGCCTGGTCTGCGTCTCGGGCTTCCTGCCGGTCGGCTACTACAAGGATCCGGAGAAGACGGCGCGCACCTTCCGCACCTTCGAGGACCGGCGCTGGAGCGTGCCGGGAGACTGGGCGACGGTCGAGGAGGACGGCTCGTTGAAGCTGCTCGGCCGCGGCTCGCAGGTGATCAACACCGGCGGTGAGAAGGTCTTCCCCGAGGAAGTCGAGGAGGCGATCAAGAAACACCCCGACGTGCGCGACGCCGCCGTCGTCGGCGTGCCGGACCCCCGCTTCGGCGAGCGGATCTGCGCCGTGGTCGAGGTAAACGGGAGCGCGACGCCGACGCTGCAGGAAATCGGCGACGAGGTGCGCAAGCACTTGGCCGGCTACAAGGTCCCGCGCGAGCTCGTGCTGGCTCCGGTCGGGCGCGCCCCCAACGGCAAGCTCGACTACAAGACCGTGCGCGCCATGGCTCTCGAGCGGCTCAAGATCGACGCCTGATTTGTTCCCGCGCGCGGGCCAGATGAACTAATTTTAACGCGCGCGGGGGAGACGTTTTCGGCATGGTCGGCCGCAATCGATCACTCTTGCCGGATCACTCCCCAGAATGAAGAAACTTCTGCTCAGCGCGGCCGCCGTTGCGCTCCTCGCCGGCGGCCTCGCTCCCGCCTACGCCGCCGACAATTCGCCCGCCGCCGCCAGCGACCTGGCCATCGCCCCGCGCATGGGAACGTGGGGCTTCGACCTGGCCGGCCGTGACACCTCGGTCACGCCCGGCGCGGACTTCTTCAACTACGCCAACGGCGCGTACATGAAGACGATGGTGATCCCGCCGGACCGCTCGCGGTACGGCTCGTTCGACGCGCTGACCGCCCTTTCGGAAAACCGCGTCCACGCCGTGCTCGAAAGCGCGGCGGCCAACGCCGGGGCGACGGGCAGCGAGGCCTTGATCGGCCAGTACTACAAGTCGTTCATGGACGAGGCCCGCGTCGAAGCGCTCGACGCCAAGCCTCTCGCCGGCGACCTGGCCGCGATCCGCGCGGCCAATACCCGCGCCAAGCTGGCCACCCTGATGGGTCAGGCCAACATGGGCTTCTACAACACCTTCTTCGTCGTCTACTCCTCGGCCGACGCCAAGGCGCCCAATCGCTACGCCATCTACACCGACCAGGCCGGCCTCGGCCTGCCCGACCGCGACTACTACCTGAAGGACAGCTTCAAGCCCCAGAAGGAGAAGTACGAAGCCTACGTCGCCCAGCAGCTGCGGGCTATCGGCTGGCCCGAGGCGGACGCTCAGGCCAAGGCCATCGTGGCCATGGAGACCGCGATCGCCGAGGCGAGCTGGAGCCGCGCCGAGCAGCGCGACCCGGTGAAGTCCTACCACGCGATGACGCCGGCCGAGCTGGCGAGCCATGCGCCGGGCTTCCCGTGGGCCACCTACCTCGCGGCGGCTAAGCTGGGCGGCGTCAAGCGTCTCATCGTCGGCGAGGACACCGCCTATCCCAAGATCGCCAAGGTGTTCGCCGAGACGCCGATCGCGACGCTGCAGGCCTGGCAGGCCTTCAACGTGGTCGACAACGCCTCGCCGTTCCTTTCGCGCCGCTTCGTCGACGCGAACTTCGAGTTCCGCTCCAAGACCCTCTCGGGGCAGCTGGCGCAGAAGCCGCGCTGGAAACGCGCTGTCGCCACCCTCAACAACGGTGTCGGCGAGGCGGTCGGCCGCGAGTACGTCGCGCGCTACTTCCCGCCCGAGAGCAAGGCCAAGATGGAAGCGCTGGTGCGCGACCTGCTGACCGCCATGCGCGGCCGCATCGAACGCCTCACCTGGATGAGCCCTGAGACCAAGTCGAAGGCGCTGGAGAAGCTGGCGAAGTTCGGCGTCAAGATCGCCTACCCGAACAAGTGGCGCGACTACTCGGCGCTCAGCGTCAATGCAGACGACCTTTACGGCAACGTCGCGCGCGCGACGGCCTTCGAGTGGAACCGCCAGCTGAAGCGACTCAACGGGCCGGTCGACAAGGAAGAGTGGGGCATGACGCCCCAGACCGTGAACGCCTATTACTCGCCGACTCACAACGAGATCGTGTTCCCCGCGGCGATCCTGCAGCCGCCGTTCTTCGATCCGAACGCCGACGCGGCCGTGAACTACGGCGCTATCGGCGGGGTGATCGGCCACGAGATCACCCACGGCTTCGACGACCAGGGCCGCCAGTTCGCCGGCGACGGCTCGCTCACCGACTGGTGGACCAAGGACGACGCCGCCAAGTTCGCGGCCCAGACGGTCAACCTGGGCGCTCAGTACTCGGCCATGGAGCCGCTGCCGGGCTCGCACGTGAACGGCGACCTGACGATGGGCGAGAACATCGCCGACCTCGGCGGCATGCTGCTCGGCCTCGACGCCTATCACGTATCGCTCAAGGGCCAGCCCGCGCCAGTCCTGGACGGCGTGACCGGCGATCAGCGGGTGTTCCTCGGCTGGGCCCAGGTCTGGCGGGCCGCGACCCGTGAGGACGCGCTGAAGCGTCAGCTGGCGTCAGACCCCCACTCCCCGCCGCATGAGCGCGTCGTGGTTCCGATGCGCAACATCGACGCCTGGTATGAAGCGTTCAACGTCAAGCCGGGCGACGCCATGTACATCCCGCCGGAGAAGCGGGTCCGGATCTGGTAGAAACGGCGAAGGGCGGGTCGCAAGACCCGCCCTTCTCACAGGCGCCGAAGCTGTAGAGCGGGCGCTTTTGACGGCCGCGCCAAAAAGAACAAACCCGCCGCGGGGGATAATCGCGGCGGGTCTGATTTTAGAGGGCGTTTCCTCCCCGAAACGCCGGAGGCTGAAGCCTTTTGGATGGCCCCATGTCTCTCGCACCCGCGAGAAGACGGCAATTTTTCCTCCCTGTCAACGCGTCTCGCCGCAACGGCGGGAACGTTTTGACGCAAATGGCGCATCTGCGCGCAACATTTGACTGTCGAGTCTAAAATTCGCTCACCCGGCGAGCGGCATTTGACGTCGCCGTCAAAATCACAGGTTGAGCGCCGTCGCCAGGGACTCGGCGGCCGTGCTCGCAGGCTCGAACACGTAGGCCGGATTCGTGACGCTGACCGGGCCGACGTCGGCGGCCGCCAGCGCATCCATGGCCGCGAACAGGTCCGTCGACGCGACCAGAACACCATTCGCGCGCGCGGCCTCGCCCTGCGTGACGAACGGCGCGACAGCATTGCGCGCGCTCTGATCCTGCTCGGCCGGCCATACCAGCGAAGCAATCGTTCGCCCGCGCCCACGCGCCTCGACAATCCGCATCAGACGGCGGCAGACCGCAAGCTGTCCGGCATCCCACTCGGCGGCCAGGGCGGCGGCCAACTGGGCCTGGCTCTTCAGGATCACGCCATCTGCGATCACCTTCAGGCTGTTCGCCGCCAGCGTGGCGCCCGAGGTCGTGATATCGACGACCAGCTCGGCCGCGCCGGCGGCCGGCGCCCCCTCGGTCGCGCCCCCCGATTCCACGATGCGGTAATCGGCCACGCCATGGCGCGTAAAGAATGCGCGGGTCTGAGCCAAGTATTTGGTGGCGACCCGCAACCGCCGGCCCGTGCGGTTGAGATAGAGGTGCGCCACGTCGTCGACGTCGGCCATCGTGTCGACGTCGATCCAGCTCTTGGGCGCGGCTACCACCAGGTCGGCGCGGCCGAAGCCGAGCGCGCGCAGCAGCATGACCCGCGTCTCCAGGCCTTCGCCCTGCTCGCGCAGAAGGTCCTCGCCGGTGACCCCGAGGTGGACCTCTCCAGCATTGAGCGCGGCGGCGATGTCGGCGGCGGACAGCAGACGCACCTGCACGTCGTCGAAGCCCGAGAGGCGGCCCTGATAGCCGCGCGACCCGCCGACGGCGCTCAGCGGCAGACCACAGTCCTCGAGCCAGGCCTCGACCTGCTCCTTCAAACGCCCTTTCGACGGGACGGCGAGGATCAGCGGGCCGCTCATCGCACGCCTCCGGACCAGGCCCGACCGGGCCGCACCATGCAGCCCACCGCGCCGGTGCGCACCTTGGCGCCCAGACGGTCAGGCAGGCCGTCGTAGCGGCCGCCCGCGGCCACGGGTTGGTCGTCGCCCAGCGCAGCGCTGCGGATCTCGAAGAGCGCGCCGTCGTAATAGCCGAAGGCCCGTCCGAACGCGGCGGAGAAGTGGATCGCCTCGGCCGGAACCCCCTCGGCGACGAGCGCCTTCAGGCGGCGGTCCCAGGCCGACAACGCTGTCTCCAGTCCACCGCGGCCCGGCCCGGCGACGCGGCGGATCGCGTCCAGGGCCGCCTGGGGCGCGCCTTCCACGGCGAGAAACCGGCGGATCTGCTCGGCCTGCTCGGTGGTGAGGCGCGGCGCCTGCGCCAGTGCGGCCCGCTCGCCGAGCCGGTGCACGATCTCGCCGGCGGAACGGCCGCCGACCGGTTCGATGCCGGCGAGCGCCCAGACCTCTTCGAGTACGGCGGCGGCCTCTGCTTCTGAGAGGCCGGAGAGCAGGCTGGAGAGCCGCTCGCCGCCGCGTGAGGCAGCCGGGCCGCCGTTCGCGGCTGCATCGAGTTCGGCGCGCAGCCGTCGGGGGCTCGAGAAGGCGCGCTTCAGTCGCCCGGCCAGCGGCGCCGCAAGGTCGAGCGCATCGACGAAGGCGGCGAAGAGCGCGACGTCGCCGAAGAGCAGCGACAGGTCGGTCCTGCCGCCGGCGGCCGCGGCGCGCCAGGCGAGACCGGCGATCTCGGCGTCGGCCTTGGCGGGCTCATCCGGCTCGAACGCCTCGAGCCCCACCTGCAGGAACTCCTCGGCCCGGTCCGAGCCGCGGGGCGCGACCCGGAAGGCGTGACCCTCGTAGTAGTAGCGGCCGCTGGCCTTGCCCGACGCGATGTGGCCGGTGACGGCGGGAATGGTGAAATCCGGCCGCAGGGCGAGCTCCTGGCCGGCGTCGGCGGAGACCACGAACAGGCGCTCGCGCAACGCCTCGCCGGCGAGATCGAGCAGCAGACCGAGCGGCTGCAGGACCGCGGCGTCGAGCGGGCTGGCGCCGGCCTCCGCGAACGGCGCGCGGATGGCCGCCAGCGTCTTCGGTGGGACGGGAGGCTCAAGGCGCATCAGAGGCCGTCCACGATACGGCGCACGGTGGCGGCGAGGTCGGTGCGCGGCACGGTGACCTGGCCGGGTCGTCCCTCGCGCCAGGCGGCGTTGTCGGTGACCTTGCTGGCCAGTTCGCGGCCGAGGTCGAGGTCCTTCACAGTCACCGTTCCGGCGGCCAGTTCGTCCTCCCCGATGATCACGGCGGCGGGCGACAGCCGGCGGTCGGCGTACTTCATCTGGGCCTTCATGCCGGAGGAGCCCAGGTAGACCTCGGCGGCGAGCCCGGCGGCGCGCAGTTCCCCGGCGACGGCGAAGTAGTCGGCCATGCGGCTTTGGTCGAAGGCGATCACCACGACCGGGCCGCGGACGACGTCCACCGCGCCTTGCCCGCCGGCGGCCAGCGCCGCGGCGAGGCGCGAGACACCGAACGAGAAGCCGGTAGCCGGCACGCTCTGGCCGGTGAAGCGCGCCACGAGGTCGTCGTAGCGTCCCCCGCCGCCGATCGAGCCGAAGCGCACCGGCTGGCCGGTCTCGTCCTCGGTCTGGGCCTTCAGCTCAGCCTCGAACACTGCCCCGGTGTAGTACTCCAGCCCGCGAACGACGGACGGGTCGAACAGCGCCTGGTCCTCTTCGACGCCGAGCCCGGCCAACGCTTCGCCTATGCGCGAGAGCTCGGCCAGGCCCTCGTCGCCTTCGACCGAGCCGCCGATCACGTTGGCCAGGCGATCGAGCGTCGCCGAGCGCGTGCCGCGCCCGGCCTCGACGAAGGCCAGCACCGCGTCGATCGCTTCGCTTTTCAGCTTCGCACCCTTGGTGAAGGCGCCCGACTCGTCCTTTCGCCCGGCGCCGAGCAGGGCGGTGACGCCCTCTGCCCCCAGCCGGTCGAGCTTGTCGACAGCGCGCAGCACCGCCAGCTTCTGGCCGCCGTCGCTGACGCCGGCCGCACTCAGCAGGCCGTTGAGGAGCTTGCGGTTGTTGATCTTCAGCTCATACGCCTCGCGCGGCAGGCCCGCCGCGGCGTAGCCGGCGACGGCCATGGCGATGATCTCGGCGTCCGCTTCAGGCCGGGCCGAGCCGATCGTGTCGGCGTCGCACTGCGTGAACTCGCGGTAGCGGCCCGGCCCGGGCTTCTCGTTGCGCCACACCGTGCCCATGGCGTAGCGGCGGAAGGGCTTGGGCAGGCTGTCCCAGTTTTCGGCAGCGAAGCGGGCGAGTGGCGCGGTCAGGTCATAGCGCAGCGCCATCCACTGCTCGTCGTCGTCCTGCAGCGCGAAGACGCCATCATTGGGCCGGTCGGCGTCCGGCAGAAACTTGCCGAGGGCATCGGCATACTCGAACGCGCCGGTTTCCAGGGCCTCGAAGCCGTAGCTTTCATAGACCCGCGACACGGCCTCCAGGATCACGCGCTCGGCGCGGATCTGTCCGGCGCGGCGGTCGAGGAAGCCGCGCGGAACGCGGGCTTTGGGACGGAAGGCGGCCTCGTCGGTCATGACCGGGGCGCTTAGCGTTTCGGGGCGGGAAAGGCGAGGGTCCATCGTGGCGGTCCGGTTGAGGGATCGGGCGGATGGAGGCTCTGCGGCGCCCCATCCGAAGTCGGCGGGGCGCGGGAAGCGGCGCGGCGGGCGTTAGGCCAAGCGCGCCTGTCCCGGCCCACGCGCGTGGGTCGGATGCGAGGCGTGATGATGGGGCCGGCTGCCGATCATGGGCGGGCTACCTATATGAAAAGCGTTACCGGGGCCACCCCACTTGAAATCGACATACCATCGATATATCTAACTGACGATATATCGAACTGAGCTTCCGATATGAATGACCTTGTCATATCAACACCTCTGGCGTTCCCGACCCGCGTCTGGCGGATGACCGTGATCGACGCCTTCGACATCGCCCCGGCGCTGCGGCGCGTGCGGCTGGTCGAGGAAGATGGCTTCGCCCACCGGGCCGGCCAGAATCTGGTGCTGAACCTCGCGCGCCGGACGCAAGGGTGGGTGCGCCGAGCCGTGGCGATCCAGGCTTTCGACCCAGACGAGCAGGTGATCGACGTCGACGTGCCGCTTACCGGCGACGATCCGGGCTTCGCTTGGGCCAGCGCCGCCAAGCTCGGCGACGAGCTCACCGGCGAAGTCGCGCCGTTCTGACTCCTTAAGTCCAGGACTGCGTCAGCCGCGCGATCAGCGCGGCCGTGGACGGGTCGTGCAGCCCGGCTGGACCGCCCTCCAGTTCCGCCTGCACCCGTGTCGCCAGCGTCTTGCCGAGCTCGACGCCCCACTGGTCGAAGCTGTTGATGCCCCACAGAACGCCCTCGACGAACGTCTTGTGCTCGTAGAGGGCCAGTAGGGCGCCCAGCGCCTGAGGCGTCAGCGCCGGCATGAGAATGAAACTGGACGGCCGGTTGCCTGGAAATGCGCGTTGCGGCGCCAGGACCTCGATCTCCTCGGGCTCCAGCCCGGCGGTCGCCAGGTCGTGACGCACCTGAGACGCCGGCTTGCCGATCATCAGCGCTTCGGCCTGCGCGACCGCATTCGCCAGCAGCATGGCCTGATGGGGCGGCGGCCCTTCGGCACTTTCTGCGACGGCGACAATATCCGCCGGGATGACGTCCGACCCCTGGTGCAGCAGCTGAAAGAAGGCGTGCTGGGCGTTCGTTCCGGGTTCGCCGAACACGGCGGCGGCGGTCGGATGCTCCGCAGGCCGTCCGTCCTTGCGCACGCCCTTGCCGTTGGACTCCATCTCCAGTTGCTGCAGGTAGGCCGGCAGCAGCGCCAGGCGTCGCGCGTAGGGGATCACCGCCCGCGCAGGCCGCTCGAGGCCGTCGCGATTGAAGACGTGCGCCAGCGCCAGCAGAACCGGCGCATTACGCTCCAGCGCCGCGCCTCGGAAGTGGGCGTCCATGTCTGCGCCGCCTTCCAGAAAGCCCGCGAACGCGTCCCAGCCGAGGCCGATGGCGCAGGAAAGGCCGACCGCCGACCAGATCGAGTAGCGGCCGCCGACCCAGTCGCTGAAAGCGAAAATGCGTTCCGGCTCGACCCCGAACGCACGCGCCGCGCCGGCGTTCGCCGTCACCGCGCAGACGTGGGCATCGCCCGCCGCCCCAAGGGCGTCGCGCAGCCAGGCCCGCGCGGCGAGCGCGTTGGCGAGGGTCTCGGCGGTGGTGAAGGACTTCGACGCGGCGATGACGAGGGTCTGCGCGGGATCGAGCCCGGCTAGGGCCGCAGCGATTTCGGACGGATCGATGTTGGCGACGAAGCGCAGCTCCAGCGCCGGCTCGAGCGGCCGCAGCGCTTCCCACACCAAGCGTGGTCCGAGGTCTGAGCCGCCGATCCCGATGTGGACCACGGCCGAGAACGCACGGTCGGCAGCGCCGCGGATCGCGCCGTCGCGCACCGCCCCGGCGAACTGCGCCATCTGGGTGCGGCCCTCATCGACGGCTTGCGACACGGGTTCGCCGACGGCGGTGAACCTGCCGCCTCCCGGGGCGCGCAGCGCCACATGAAGCGCGGCGCGGCGCTCCGAAGTGTTCACCGCGTCGCCCGCGAACAGCGCCTCGCGCGCGGCCTCGACGTCGGCGGCGCGAGCGAGGGCGAGGGCAGCGTCGAATCCAGCGGCGCTCCAGGGCTGCTTGGACAGATCGAGATAGAGTCCTGCCGCTTCGACAGACAGGCGGGCCAGTCGGTCCGGCTCAGCGTCGAAGAGGGAGCCGATCGGCCGCGCGGCGTCGGCCCGCGCACGTTCGCCGAACCTCGTCCAGGCCGCTTCGATTTCAGCCATGCGCCCTCCCGCCGGTAGCGCCTCGTTTACCCTGTCGGCGTACGCAATGGGTTAAGCCGCAAAGCGGTTTCGCGCCTTCAGCAAGGTAATCGCCATGTCCTGCGACGCCCTCGCCTTTTCCGCCATGCTCTGGCTGGCTTCCGCCTCGCCCACGGCCGCGCCGGTTTCGCAGCCGGCGGTCGTGGCCGCGCCCACCTCCGTGGCGGGCGAGCCGCTGTTCGCCGACATCGTGCGTCGCGCCGGGCGGCTGAAAGCCGAGGCCGAGGGGTTCCGTAAAGCAGGCCTGGACGGCGACCTCGCCGCGCTCAGCGGCTTCGCGCGGTTCCGGACCGACATTACCGAATTGTCCGCGCTCGACATGCAGGGGCACGTGGTCCTGAAGGAGCGGGGCACGGACGGCGACCTGAAGTGCATCCTGCGCGGGATCTCGCAGGATCTGCCGGTGAGGCTCAAGGAACTCGAGGCGGCCACCACCGCGCGCGACCGCGACATGGCCCTGCGCGAGATGACCTATCTGCTCAACGACAATGTCGAAGTGATCACCGCGCCGCCGGCGCCGCCGGCCTAGCGGCGGCCACCGCCTCGGCGACAATCGCCGGGGTCAGCAACTGCGGCAGCACCCTCGGCGCGCCGCCGTCTGCGCCGTAGACGAGGTAGAGCGGAACGCCGACCCGTCCCTGTTCGGCCAGCGCCTTGGCGATAACGGCGTCCCGGTTGGTCCAGTCCCCCACGAGATAGACCGCGCCGGCGCGCTTGAAGGCGTCTGCGACCTCGGGGGCGCTGAAGGCGACCTTGTCGTTGACCTGACAGGTGACGCACCATGCCGCCGTGAAGTTGACCAGCACCGGCGTCCCCGTCGCGCGCAAGGCCGCCAGGCGCTCCGGCGAATAGGGCTCGGACGGGATCTCGGCCGTGGCCGGCGCCGGGGCTAAGCTCGCCGAGGTCGCGGAGGGCTTCGGCTTGACGCCCCAGGCAATCGTCGCGGCCGCTGCGATGACGAGCACCCCGGCGCCCGCCATCAGGGCCGCGCCGCCTTGTCGCCGCTGTCCGGCGCCGAATATCCAGGCGGCGGCCGCGACAGCCAGCGCTGCGGCGAACAGCCAGGCCAGGGCGTCGGGGCCACCCTGCAAACTCAGGACCCAGGCGAGCCAGGCCGCGGCCCCATACATCGGAAAAGCCAGCGCCTTGCGAAGAACGTCCATCCAGGGGCCTGGCCGCGGCAGGCGGCGCATCAGCGCCGGAGCGAAGGCGAGAAGCGTGAACGGCGCGGCGAACCCGAGGCCGAGCGCCGCGAACACGGCGAGGGCGGCGGCGGGTGGCTGCGTCAGGCCCCAGCCGAGGGCTGGACCCATGAAAGGCGCGGTGCACGGCGCCGCTACAACGACCCCCAGCACGCCCGTGAAGAAGGCCCCCACCGCGCCGCCGCGCGCGGCGAGATCAGACCCGACCCCCTGGGCCGACAGACCGATCTCGAAGAGGCCGGAGAGGTTGAGCGCGGCGGCCAGGATGATCAGAGCCAGGGCGGCGACCACAAGCGGGTTCTGCAGTTGGAAGCCCCAGCCCACGGCCTCGCCGCCGGCCCGCGCTGCGATCAGCGCCAGCGCCAGCGCCAGGAAGGTGGCGAGCACGCCGACAAGGAAGGCGAGCCCCTGCCGTCGTCCCTCGGCGGCTTCGTGCGCGTGACCCGCCAGCGCCGCGGCCTTCATCGACAGGATCGGAAAGACGCACGGCATCAGGTTCAGAATCAGCCCGCCCAGGAAGGCGAAAAGCGCCGCCAGCGGCAGGCCGAGGGCTGCCTTCTTCGCCGCCGGCGCCCCCAGTCCCCCCGAGCCCGCAGCCGGCGGACCCGGGCGAAGGGTCACCTCATAGGCCTTGCCGCCGACCGCGAGCACGCCGACCGCCTCGCGTGGCGCCGGTCCGCTGGTGAAGGCGTATCCGGGAGCGGTCGAGAGGGTCAGGCCCTCGGCGCCGCGCTCCACGGCCTGCGGCCGCGCATGGTCGAGCAGTTTGTCGCTGTAGGGGTAAAACCAGGCGTCCGCGGCATCCACGCCCTTCAGCGGCCCGCCGACGAAGGCCAGCCGCAAGGCGCCGCCGCCGGCCTGGAAGGTTCCGGCGATCCCCGCCGGCTTCGGCGCTGCGGCCAGCGTTGCGGCAATCGTTGAGCCCCAGACGGGGTCAGCCGGCGGCGTTCCCGCCACGATCGGAATCGCAAGCTCGACCGTCGCCTCGGCCGGGACGCAGACGTCGGCGCACACCAGGAAGGTCGCGGCGGCCGTGAGCGTGGCGGTTTCGCCGGGTTTCGCCGTCGCCGGGACCTCGATCGGGACCGGCAGCAGCACCTTGTCCTCATAAACGTAGTTCATCAGCGCGTTCGGCGGCTTGCCCAGGAGGAAGCGGCCGGGGGCGGGCCAGACGATCTCGCCGGCGCGCCAGCCGGCCGGCAGGCTCCACTTGATGCGCGTCGGCTCGCCCGCGTCCCCTGGGTTGCGCCAGTAGGTGTGCCAGCCCTTTTCGATGTCCTGCGAGAGCGCCACCCAGACGGTCGAGCCGGGCGCGGCGCCGGCCGTTTCGGCGACCAGTTCGGCTTTGAGATGCAGCGCTTCGACGGGTTTGGCCCGGGCGGCGCCGCCGAGAAGGCCGAGGGCCAGGGCAATCAGGCAGAGGAAGGCGCGCACGGCCTCGCTATAGGGCGCCGGCCGATGTTTCGGAACGGCCTCGACAACCGTCGCGTCACCTGTAGGAACGGGCGTCACGACTTCGAGGGAGCCCAGCAAGCATGACCGTCAATCGCCAATGGATCCTGCGCCACCGACCGCAGGGCGAGATCAAGCCGGGAGACCTGGAACTGGTCGAAACGCCAGTGCCCGATCTTGCGGACGGCCAGGTGCTGGTGCGCACGACCTATCTGTCGCTCGATCCGACCAACCGCATCTGGATGAGCGACCAGGATCAGTACCTGCCGCCGGTGCAGGTCGGCGACGTGATGCGCGGCGGCGGCGTCGGGGTCGTGGTGCAGTCGCGCTCCGACCGCTTCAAGCAGGGCGACGTGGTCAACACCGGCCTTGGCGGCTGGCAGGACTACGCCGTCAGCCACGAGATGATGCTGAACCCCGTGCCGCGCATGCCCGGCGTGCCGCTGACGGCGTCCCTCAGCGTGATGGGCGCGACGGGCCTCACGGCCTGGTTCGGCATGATGGACATCGGCCGCCCACAGGCCGGCGAGACGGTGGTCGTCTCCGCGGCAGCCGGCGCGGTCGGGTCGATCGCCGGCCAGGTCGCCAAGGCGCAGGGCGCGCGGGTGATCGGCATCGCCGGCGGACCGGCCAAGTGCGCCTGGCTGACGGACGAGCTCGGGTTCGACGCGGCCATCGACTACAAGAACGAGGACGTGGCCGCCGCGCTGGAGCGCCTGACGCCCAACGGGGTCGACGTGAACTTCGAGAACGTCGGCGGCGACATCATGAACGCCGTGATCGCCCGCATGAACAACTACAGCCGCATGCCGCTGTGCGGCCTGATCTCGACCTACAACGCCGAGGTCGCCGCCGGCCCGACCGACTTCGGGCGGGTGCTGATGAAGCGCATCCTGATCAAGGGATTCATCGTCATCGACTACTTCAGCCGCGCGGCCGAGGGTTACGGCGAGCTCGGCAAGATGGTCGCCGCCGGCCAGCTGAAGTGGAAGGACCACGTGGTCGACGGGCTGGAGAACGCCGCCGACGCCGTGAAGCGCCTCTTCACCGGCGACCACGACGGCAAGCTGATGATCCGGGTCTCGGAGGAGCCGTAATGCCTGCTCCGTTCGACGAGATCGAGATCGGCCAGGTGGTGCCGCTGGGCGCCGCCGTAGTCGACGTGGAGGACCTCGAGCTGTTCATCAGGGCTTTCACGCCAGGCTGGACCGCCGACCGCGGCGCGCCGGATACGATGGTGTTCGCGATCTGGAGCCGCCTGGATACGGCGGCTTCGGCGCAGTGGCCTCAGACCAAGCGGGTCGGCTGCGACGCCCTGCGCTGGGCGCGCAACCCGCCGGCCGGCGAGATGCTGCGCGGCCGCATGACGATCATGGGCAAGGACCCGGTGGGCGACGGCAAGGGCATCGTCATCGCCCAGCACGACCTGCTCGACGAAGCCGGCCGCCTGGTCTTCTCGTGCCTGACGCGGAGCGTGTTCTCGCGCTGAAGCGCACTAGTGTCCCGATTGCGAAGTTCGCCTACGCGGACGGCGGCCTCGGTCGAACTTCGGAATCGATAAGGACACGAGAGAAGTGTTTGTTTTCTGGTGGGCTTCTCGGATCTGAAGTTCGCTTCGCAGCCGATCCAGCGAGCAGGCGAACTTCAGATCCAGCACACTAGTTCACGTTCGCCGGGGTCGGGAACTGGTTCTGCTTGATGATCGCCAGCGCGATCAGGCGGTCCCAGCCGGCCAGCGAGGTCAGGTGGGCGTAGATCTGGGCCAGGGCGCCGTTTTCCATCAGCTCGCGGATCTTGGCGTCCGGCAGAGCCTTCAGCTTGTCTTCCGACACCGCGAAGTACTCGGCGATGGTCTGCTGCTCGCCGCTCGAGCCGTCGGGGTTCTGCGGTGTGTAGAACGCCTTGCGGGTGTCGAAGAGATCGTTCTCCCGCAGCAGGGCGACGAAGGCCTCGGTACGGCGCGCTTCGGTCTCGAAGTCGTTGCAGAACTGGATGCAGCCCTTGGTGTACTCCGTGGCCTCACCCTTCTCGTCGAAGAAGGCCAGGTCGGGCAGCTCGCCGAGCATCTTGGCGTCGCGGTCGATGCAGACGACCATCTGCTGGTTGATGGAATCGTTGGCCAACACGAACGGGTAGCGGCGAATGTAGGCCGGGATGTAGGCGCCGATCTCGAACGCGCCGTCCTCGCCGACGAACAGGTTCTGCTCGGCGTTGATGCCCATCACCGCGATCGGCTGGAACTTGTCGCCGGCGAAAATGATCGGGTAGCTGATCGCCGCCACCGGGAATTCCGTCACTGTGACAGGCACCACATGGGTCTTGCTGGCAAAGCCGAACGGCTTGTCGAGCCGGCGCAGGCCGATCTTGGAGTGAGCCTCTTTCGAGAGCGGCTCGGGGTTCGAGTAGAACAGCACATTGCCGGTGATTTCCGCGGAGGCGGTCGGGGGCGTCGTGGCCATGATATCTCGGGTGTGAAAGGAGAAGCGGGGGCTTTAACCGATCGGTCGCGCCCCCGCAATGCGGCCAGATGCGGCGCGCTTGCCTGCCCTGTCGCCAAACGGTTTCAATGGTCGCCTAACGAGGGAAGAGACTTCGATCATGGCCATTTTCTATCCCGACATCCTCGACCAGAAGACCGCGCCGCGGACCTTCACCTATGGCGACAAGGACGTGATGCTCTACGCCTACGGCATCGGCCTGGGCGCCGATCCGATGAACGAGGACGAGCTGGCGTTCGTCTATGAGAAGGGGCTGAAGGTGGTGCCGACAGCCGCCACCGTGCTGGCTTCGGGCGCCGGCCGCGCCGGTCCGGCGCCGGACATGCCCGCCGGCCATCGGCCCAGCCAGATGAACTTCCTCATGGTGCTGCACGGCGAGCAGAAGGTGGAGCTGCACAAGCCGCTGCCGGCCTCGGGGACGTTCACCGCCAGCGGGCGCACCATCGGCGCCTTCGACAAGGGCAAGGAGAAGGGCGCCGTGATCGTCAATGAGACGGTCTGGGTCGACGACAAGGGCCAGAAGGTCGCCACGCTCACCGGTTCGACCTTCGCGCGCGGCGACGGCGGCTTCGGCGGCCCGTCGGAGGGCGCGCCCGAGCCGCACCCGGTTCCGACCCGCGCGCCCGACCTGTCCGTCGACCTGGCGACGCGGCCGGACCAGGCGCTGGTCTACCGGCTGAACGGCGACCGCAACCCGCTGCACTCGGACCCAGACGTCGCCAAGCGGGCCGGCTTCGACCGGCCGATCCTGCACGGACTCTGCACCTACGGGATAACCTGCCGCGCGGTGCTGCAGGCGATGACCGGCTATGACGCAGACGCGATTCTCAGCCACCAGTCCCGCTTCTCCGCGCCGGTGTTCCCCGGCGACGTGGTGACGGTCGATCTCTGGAAGGATGGCAAGCAGATCTCGTTCGAAGCGCGCGTGAAGGCGCGCAACGTGACGGTGATGCGCAATGGCCTGACGGTGCTTCGCTAGCCGTGGCGCGGGCGGGGGGCATCTGGCGCGGCGCCGCGCTCGTTCTGGCCGCCGCGCTGGCGACGGCCTGGCCGGCCGGCGCCCAGCGCTCGCCGATGGGCGCGTCAGACAATGCGCGGGCGCCGGCGGGCTACCTGCCGGCCGGCTCCATCGACGGCGCCGCCCTGCTCGGGCCGCCGCCGGCCCCCGACTCGCTGCGCGGCCGCGCCGACCAGGCGCGGTTCGACGAGACGCGGGCGCTGGTCGGATCGCCGCGGTGGGCGCTTGCGACGCGCGACGACAACCTGCGGGCCGGCATCGGTCAGCGGTACTCGTGCGCCGCCGGGGTCACGCTATCTGCGGCTGCGACCCCGAAAACGTGGCGGTTGCTGACCCGTATCGACGGCGACGTTCGCGTGGTCAGCATCAAGCCGAAGGACTTCTACAATCGCCGCCGCCCGGCGCTCGGCAACGAGGCGCCGATCTGTGTGCCGCGCGCGCCGTGGATGCTGAGCAACGCATCGTATCCGTCTGGCCACTCGATGATCGGATGGTCGTGGTCGCTCGTCCTGGCCGAACTGCTGCCGGGGCGCACCGACCCGCTCATGCGGGCCGGCCGCGAGTACGGCGAAAGCCGGGTGATCTGCGGCGTGCATTATCAGAGCGACGTGGAGGCGGGCCGCACGCTCGCCTCGGCGATGGTGGCGCGGCTGCACGCCGAGAAGGCGTTCGTCGACGACTTGGCGGCGGCCAGGGCCGAGCTGCGGCGGGCTCAGCGCTCGGCCGCCCGGCCTGCGGACTGCGCCGACTACGACTAGGCGGTGGCCCGTTTCGCCACGTAGACGATGTGGCGCTTCAGCGGGTGGTCGTCGGCCAGACGCGGGTGGTCGAAGTCGCGCTCCGGCGCGCGGGCCATGCCGATGCGCTTCATCACTGCTTCGGAACGCGTGTTGGTCGCGGCGGTGAACGACAGGATCTCGTCCAGGTCGAGGTTGGCGAATCCCCAGGCGAGCGCGGCCCGGGCGCCTTCGGTGGCGTAGCCGCCGCCCCATGCGGCGGGGATCAGCCGCCAGCCGATCTCGACGCCCGGCCCGACCGGCAGCGCGCCGGCCTTCACGGTCTGCAGCCCGTCGAAGCCGAGCAGGACACCGTCCGCCTTGCGCTCGAGCGCCCACAGGCCGAAGCCGTGCTCGTCGAAGTGGGCGCCGATGCGGTCCATCATGGCGTCGCTTTCGTCGCGGTCGTGTGGTCCGCCGACCCAGGCGCCGACGGCCGGGTCGGCGTTCAGCGCGGCGAAGGCGGGGCGATCGGCCTCGCGGAACGGCCGCAGGAGCAGCCTTTCCGTCTCGATCATGCCGGCCTCGGTGAGGTCAGCGCGCCGTAGAGGTCCACGCGGCGGTCGCGGAAGAAACCCCAGGCGGCGCGGTGCGCGGCCAGGAAGTCGAGGTCGACCGTTGCGTTGACCAGCCCCTCGTCGTCGCGGCCGAGTTCGCTGACGAGGTCGCCGCGGTGATCGGCGATGAAGGACGAGCCATAAAAGCGCTGGCCGCCTCCGGGATACCCGTCCCACGGCTCGAAGCCGGTTCGGTTGGCCCCGACGACCGGAATGACGTTGGAGACCGCGTGCCCCTGCATGGCGCGCCGCCAGGGCAGGGCGGTGTCGAGGCTCGGATCATGCGGCTCGGAGCCGATGGCCGTGGGGTAGAGGAGCGCCTCGGCGCCCATCAGGGTCATGGCGCGCGCGGCTTCGGGATACCACTGGTCCCAGCAGATGCCGACGCCGATGCGCCCGAAGCGGGTGTCCCAGACCTTGAAGCCGGTGTCGCCCGGCCGGAAGTAGTACTTCTCCTGGTAGCCCGGCCCGTCCGGGATGTGGCTCTTGCGGTAGACGCCCATGAGCGAGCCGTCGGCGTCGACCATCACCAGGCTGTTGAAATAGTGCGGCCCTTCGCGCTCGAAGATCGACAGCGGCAGCACGACGCCGAGTTCCCCCGCCAGCGGCGCCAGCGCCCCCACCACCGGATGCTCGCGCCACGGATGGGCGTGGGCGAACCAGCGCTCTTCCTGGCTGACGCAGAAATAGGGGCCCTGGAACAGCTCGGACGGCAGGATCACCTGCGCGCCGGCGGCTGCCGCCTCCCGTATGAACCCCTCGGTCCTGGCGATGTTCTGAGCCAGATCCATGCCGTACGACGTCTGGATCGCGGCCAACGCGAGCGTGCGGGCCATCAGGCGGGCTCCTGCTGGCTGATGCAGTGAAACGAGCCGCCGCCGGTGAGAAGCGCATTCGACGGCAGGCCGATCACCGTGCGATCCGGGAACATCACATCAAGCGCCTCCACAGCCAGCGCGCCTGGGCGCGCCGCGTAGGTGGGCACGATGACCGCCTTGTTGGCGATCAGGAAGTTCATGTGCGAGGCGGGGACCACCTTTCCGTCCTCGTCGGTCATGCGACCGGGCGAGGGAATGCGCATCACCCGCAGCCGCCGCCCAGCCGCGTCCGTCATGCCCGCGAGCGTCTCGGCGACGGCGCCGTAGACGTCGGCGTTCGGATCGTTGGCGCCCATCGCCATCGGGCAGGCCACCACGCCCGGCGCCACGAAGCGCGCCAGGTTGTCGACGTGGCCGTCGGTGTGGTCGTTCATCAGCCCCTCGCCGAGCCAGAGCACCTTCCTGGCGCCCAGGGCGGCCTCCAGCGCCCGCTCGGCGTGACCCTCGCGCCAGTCGCGGTTGCGGTTGGGGTTGAGCAGGCACTCGCGCGTGGTCAGCACCGTGCCTTCGCCGTCGTGGTCGATCGCCCCGCCCTCGAGCACGAAGTCGTGCCAGGTGAGTTCAGCCCCCGCCGCTTCGCCGATCTGGCGGTCGACGGTGTCGTCGTTCTCAAGGATGTACTTGCCGCCCCAGCCGTTGAAGCGGAACGCCGCGGCTTTGCCGGGCGCGAGGAAGATCGGCCCGGTGTCGCGCAGCCAGACGTCCTTTCCAGCACATTGGGATCCTAAGCTTAGAATTCCACGTGGACAAGTTGTCGCGG
>JADMIO011346928.1_pt1 | contig 63311 bp, 59 predicted proteins | sample 8958161 | NCBI WGS metagenome assembly JADMIO01 (sample SAMN16585339, study PRJNA669376) | soil metagenome | isolation source: Crop rotation soil | place: USA: Cullars Rotation, Alabama | collected 2011
GCGACAACTTGTCCACGTGGAATTCTAAGCTTAGGATCCCAATGTGCTGGAAAGCGCGGCGCGTTTGGTGCCGCCGGTCGCAATCGCGCGCAGCCGTCCGCCGCGCACCAGCGGCATCGCGGAAGGCGGGCTTGCGAACATGACGTCGATGCGCCCGGCCATGAGGTCCGTGAGCGCGGGCGGCGCGCCTTTGTACGGGACGTGCACGATCTTCACGCCGGCCAACGCGTTGAAAAGCTCGCCCGCCAGATGGGCCGCCGCGGCGGTGCCCGACGAGCCGAAGTGGAGCTGTCCCGGTTTCGCCTTGGCGAGTGCGACCAGGTCCTGCACGTTCTTCACCGGGGACTGCGGCGGAACGACGACCACCGCGTAGCTCAGGCCCAGCAGCGAGATCGGCGCGAAGTCCTTCAGCGGATCGAACGGCAGCTTGCCCGCGTACAGTCCGGGATTGATGCTGAAGCCGGTCGGCGCGATGAGCAGCGTATAGCCGTCGGGCACCGCGCGGGCGACGGTCTCCGTGCCGATGATGCCCGCGCCGCCCGGACGGTTGTCCACCACGACCTGCTGGGAGAGACGCTCGCCGAGCTTCTGTGCGTAGGCGCGTGCCACGAAGTCCGCGTTGCCGCCCGCGGACTGCGCGACGACCAGTCGTATCGGGCGTACCGGATACGATTGCGCAGCCGCGAAGCTGACGGCCGCGCACGCCACGACGGTAATCAACAACTGAGAACTCAGCCGCTTGCGAAGCATCTACACATCTCCTGGGTGTTCCTGTGTTGTGAGTATAGGGGATGCGCGTTTGTTCGTAGGGTGCGTCGATGACGCACCGCCACGCAGTCGGTGCGCCACTCGCGCACCCTACAATAAGGCACAGGATGCCGCTCGTCGCGATTGCCTGCCTGCTACTCGTCGTGCTCACCACCGTCGTGCACTACGAGGTGTTGCGCGGCATGACGCTCACGCTGCCGGGGATCGACATCCGGCCGCGGCTGAAGCTGATCGTCGTCATCCTGGTGGCGTTCGCGGCGCATGCGGTGGAAGTGTTCATGTACGCGCTGGCGTTCTACGTGCTGGGCGGGCATTTCGACGCCGGCGCGCTCGGGGCAGGAGCCCCGTCGCTGAAGGTGGGTCTCTATTTTTCGGCCGAGACTTACACGTCGCTCGGCTACGGCGATGTCGTGCCTTCGGGCCCGCTGCGCCTGCTCGCCGGGGTGGAGGCGCTCAACGGGCTCTTGCTGATCGGATGGTCGGCGTCGTACACCTATATCGCGATGGAACGTTTCTGGAACGCGCTCAAAGGGGAGGATCGATGACTACACGGGCCAAAGCACAGCCCGCTCATGCTGCGTCGTACGAGCACCGCTACGTCGAAGCCGGCGGGTTGAAGCTGCACTATCTCGATTACGGCACGGCCGGCAAACGCCCGATGCTGTGCGTGCACGGCGGCGCGGCGCACGCGCACTGGTTCGATTTCGTCGCGTCCGGCTTCACCGCCGATCACCACGTGCGCGCGCTCGACCTGCGCGGGCATGGCGACAGCGCGCGCGCTGATCCGCCGGCCTACGGTTACAGCGATTACGCGTCCGACATCGCGAACGTCGCCGCAGCGCTCGACCTGCGCGACTTCGTGCTGGTCGGCCATTCGATGGGCGGCATGGTGTCGCTCGTCTACGCGGCCACGCACCACGATCGGCTCGGCAAGCTCGTGATCGTGGATTCGTCCATGCACCTCTCGAAGGAGAGTGTCACGCGGCTGCGCGACTTCGGGACGCGGCCGCCGAAGAGCTACGCGACGCAGGAAGAGCTGGTGAAGCGCTATCGCCTCGAGCCGCCGGGCAGCCAGGCCGCCGGTCCGGAGATCCTGCGGCACGTCGCATCGATGAGCGGCCGCGCGCAGCCGGACGGCACGTGGGTGCACAAGTTCGACCGCAGCCTCTACGCGATCTTCGAGCGGCTCGACGGCATGCCGTACTGGAACCACGTGCGCGTGCCGACGCTGCTCGTCAAAGGCGGGTTGAGCGACCGCCTCCAGCCGGAGACGCTCGCGCAGATCCGCGAGCACGCGCCGCAGGTGCAGTTCGTCGAGGTGCCGGACGCGGATCACCACATCATGCTCGACAATCCGCGGGGGTTCGTCGAGGCGGTGAAGCCGTTCGTAAATGCGTGACGTGCGACGGGGGGGGATGCAAATGCGTGGCGTGTGACGGGGGGATTCAAATGCGTGACGTGTGACGAGTGACGTGTGACGAACCGCTCGGGATAACTGTACCGCTGGCCATCAAACGGTGCTCGTCACACGTCACACGTCACGCCTTTTGCCGCGGAGCGCGTCGGCGACGCACTGCACGTGGAGCCCGATCATTTGCCGAAGATCGATTTCGGGATCATGCCGTGGATACCCTTGGTGCCGTCCACCGCCTGCGTCACGTGATAATCCACCGCCACGCTCGAGATCATGTAAGCCTCTTCGCGCGTGAGGTGCGGGAAACGTCCCGTGATGAACGCGATCGTCTCGCGCACCGCGATCTTGAGCGCGTCGTCGAGATCCGGGTGCAGCCCCATCACGATCCAGTGCGTCGGCGTCTCCGCGCGCGGCCACGTGAGCTTCATGTCCTTCCTCACGATGAACTGGAAGCGGCCGCGCAGGCCCGTCTCGATCGCGGTGATGTCCACTTCGCCGTGCCCCTGCGCCGCGTGACCGTCGCCCGCGGAGAAGTTCGCACCCGCCACGTGCACCGGCATGTAGAGGATCGTGCCCGCGTGCAGGTCCTTGTTGTCGAGGTTGCCGGTGTGCACGCCGGGCGGCCCGCTGCTGATGCGCCCGAGCGTTGCGTCCGGGGCGAGGCCCATCGTGCCGAAGAACGGGCGGTTCACCGGGATGACGACGCCCTTCGCGACTTCGGCGGTCTTCTTCTCGCGGTCGAGTCGAATGATCCGCTGCCACAGCGTCGTGAACTCCTCCGGCAGCACGCCCGCATACGGGCGAAAGCGGTTGTAGCCGTAGTCGATCGCAAGCTGCACGTCGAGGATGCGCACTTCGAGCGTGTCGCCCGGCATCGCGCCCCTGACCGCGATCGGGCCCGTGAGGATGTGGCCGGCGGGTCCGCGGTCCTTCACCTGCTCGTAGATGTCTCGCAGGTATTGCGGCACCGCGCTCGCCGGCACGGCGCCGGAGGCTTCCACGATCGCCGGCGCCATGTTCGCGCCGGTCTCCAGCGTGACGATGTCGCCCGAATCGACCGTGAGCACCGGTTTCACCGCGGCGCTGAAGTGCCCGATGTGCACCGTCTGCGGCGTGGGCCTGAGCGTGTGCTCGGCGGCGGATGCGCTGCCGGGCGCCATCACGAAAGCGAGCAGCAGGGTGTAACGCGCGTAGCGTGCCGCGGTCAGCATCATGTGAGCCTCCCTCAAAAACGGGCCAGGCTAAGCCCGGCCCCGTTTTCAGATCTCGAACGGCTTGCCGTTCACCTCGATCGTGCTGTTGAGCGGCACCGGCTGGGTGATCAGGCCCTCGGCGAAGCAGCCGTTCTTCGCGTTGCGGATGAGGTGCGCGAGGCGCTCGGGCGGCGCGTCGCTTTCGAGCGAGAGGTGTGTATCGACGCCGTCCCAGCGGTTGTAGACGGTGCCCTTGAGCACCGAGCCGCCGAGGAACTTGCGGAAGCGCACCTTCGCGCTCGCCTTGTCCACCTTCAGCTTCATCATGTGCGCGTACCGCGCAACCTGGGTGAGCAGTCAGAAGCCGACCGCCATCGCGAGATACGACATGGGCGAGGGGTACTTGTCCGTGCCGCCGATGCGCGCAGCCTCGTCGCTGAAGACTTCGAACTTGCCGATCGTCCCGCGCTTCAACTGTCCCGCGCCCATCACGAATTCGGTGTAGACCTCCGAGTCCGTCGAGATGCCCTGCGGCGGCAACTCAGGCTTGTCGATGACGCGCTGTCCCGGCTCGCTCGGGAGGTTCATGCCGTCCACCGGCTTGTCCATTGCGACTCCTCTCATGTATTGGTCGGTGTGAAGATACTACAAGGCCGCCCGCGGGCCCTTTCGCGGTATATTTGACCGGTTGGACGTTCGGTCCACGATGCGAACCGCACGCATCGCGATCATCAGAAAAAGGTCAGAGATGTCTCCTAAAGCACAGCACGACGCAGCACCCGCGCGCCCTCAGCAAGAGCTCGACGTCGCCGCCTACACCTCCCATTCCGTCACCGTGGACGGCGTTCGGTTGAACTACCTCGACTACGGCACGGCCGGCAAGCCGACGATGCTGTGCGTTCACGGCGGCGCGGCCAACGCGCACTGGTACGACTTCATCGCGCCCGGCTTCACGTCCGACTACCACGTGCTCTCGCTCGATCTCCGCGGCCACGGCGACAGCCAGCACGTCGAGCCGCCGGCGTACACGTATCCGGATTACGCATCGGACCTGAACAAGTTCGTCGAAGCGCTGGACCTCCGCGACTTCGTGCTCATCGGACACTCGATGGGCGGCGCGGTGTGCCTCATGTACGCGTCCACCTATCCCGGCCGAGTGAAATCGCTGATCCTGGCCGATTCCTCAGTGAACCTGCCGGCCGACCGCATCAACGCGCTGCGCGACGTCGGACAGCGTCCCGGGCGCACCTACCACAGCAAGGAAGAGATCGTCTCGCGCTACAAGCTGCGCCCCGGCGACTCCACCGCCTCGGAGGCGCTCGTGCGCTACATCGGCGAGAACAGCGTGCGCGAGATGCCCGACGGCACGTGGCGCTACAAGTTCGACCGCGCGGTGTACTCGACGCGCGAAAGCAACGATGGGCGCCCGGGCTGGAACAAGATCAAGGTCCCGGCGATGATGATCAAGGGCGACCGCAGCCCGCGCATCACCGACGAAGTGTTCGCCGACATCAAGGCGCGCTGCCCGCAGGCCGAGCTCGCGGAAGTGACGAACAGCGACCATCACGTCACGCTCGACAATCCCGGGATGTTCATCGACAAGGTGAAGGCTTTTCTGGCTAAAAATGCGTGACGTGTGACGGGTGACGTGTGACGCGAAGCACGAAACGCCCGGCGTCACGACGGTTTTCGTCACACGTCACACATCACACGTCACGCAGTTCAAACCGGAGGGGGAACCATGAGCCTTAAAGACCGCATCGGCATCGACGTCAACCGCACCGTCACGATCGAGGACGGGATCGAATGGGCCGCGAAGAACGGGGTGCGCTACCTCGACTTCCAGCTCGACACCGAAGCGAACGCGATCACGTCGTTCGATGCGAAGCGCGTCGCCGCGGTGCGGGCGGGGCGCGAGAAGCACGGCATTCATATCGGGCTGCACACCTCGTCGGCCGTCAACGTGGCCGAGTACGCGCCCCACGCGAGCAAGGGCGTGGACGAGTATCTCAAGGCGTACGTCGACATCTACCCACAGCTCGGCGCCGAGTGGATCGTGGTGCACGCGGGCTTCCACTTCACGAAGGACAAGGAGATGCGCATGAAAGCCGGCCTCGAGCGGCTGAAGCGCATCGTCGATTACGCCGAGAAGAAAGGCGCGCGGCTGCTCCTCGAGAATCTCAACAAGGAGCCCGAGGACGCCGAGGTGCACTACCTCGCTCACACGCTGGAGGAGTGGCGCTACTACTGGGGCCTCCTCGACTCGCCGGCGCTGCGGCTTTCCTTTACGGTGAATCATGCGCACCTCGTCCCGGAAGGTGTCGGCGCGTTCGCCGATGCGGTGGATTTTTCCCTCGTCGGCGAAGTGCGGCTCGCGGACTGCTGGCGCAACGGGCACGAGGTGCACCTCAAACCCGGCGCGGGCGACCTCGATTTCGGGGACATGTTCCGGCGCGTGGAAGGCAAGGGCTTCAAGGGCCATTACACCAACGCGTTCGGGAGTCTCGAAGACCGGCTCACCGCGCGGGATTATCTCGTCGAGAAGGCGAAGGCCGCGGGCGTGAACGTCACATAAAGCGTTTGCGGTGCGTCCGGACGGCGGAGCCGGAGCGAGCGGGAGCGAGCCAAGGGAAGGGAGGTTCACGGAGGGAAACCGCAGGTTTCCTTCCGTGTGGTCCACCGGTAAGGGGCGCGCAGCGCCGGATGGTGCGTCGCGGACGCACCATCGGATCTCAATCCACGCGGATCTTCGCGCTTGCCACGACCTTCCTCCACTTCGCGATCTCGCTCTTGATCGTCTGTGCGAATTCCTGCGGCGTGCTGCCTGCGGGCTCGAGCCCGACCGCCTGAAACTTCTGGGCGAGTGCGGGCGACTTGAGCACGCGGTTCAAGTCCGCGCTCGCTTTCTCGACGATCCCCGCCGGCGTGCGCGCGGGAAAGAGCATCCCGTACCACACGTCGAACGCGTAACCCGGCACGCCGCTCTCCGCGACCGTCGGCAGATCCGGCGCCGCGGGCGAGCGCTTCGCGCCGCTCACGGCGAGTGCGCGCATGCGGCCCGATTTCATGTGCGGCACCACCGACGAGATGCCGATCAGCTGCATCTGGATCTCGCCGCTCAGCATCGCGGTCAACGCCGGCCCGGTGCCCTTGTACGGCACGTGGACCATCTCGATGCCGGTCATCGTGCGCAGGAGCTCGGTGCCGAGATGCGACGAGCCGCCGCTGCCGCCGGAGCCGTAGCGGATCTCGCCCGGCTTCGCTTTCGCCAGCGCGACGAGCTCCTTCATGGACGTGGCCGGCAGCGACGGCAGGACCACGTACACGAACGGCTGCGTCGCGACCATCGAGATCGGCGCGAAATCCTTCTCCGTGTCGTACGGAAGCTTGCGATAGAGCGCCGGTGCATAGGAAAAGCCGAGGCTGCACAGCATCATCGTGTAGCCGTCAGGCGCCGAGCGGGCCGCGATCTCGGTGCCGATGACGCCGCCGCTGCCGCCGCGGTTGTCCACGACGATCGACTGGTTCCACGATTGTCCAAGGTCCTGGGCAACGAGGCGCGCGATGATGTCGGTGCCGCCGCCAGGCGCGAACGGCACGACCAGGCGGATCGACTTGGACGGGTAGGGGGTTTCCGGCGGCGCTTTCTGTGCGATCGCGCCGGTGTGGCCCGCTAACAGGACGGCAGCGAACGCGAACAGGATTCTTCGGTCCATTCTTTCGGCTCCTCCTCGTTTCGTTACAGTGTATCCATGAACGGGACAATAATCCGTAGGGTGCGTCGCTGACGCCGCCGCGATCCATGAATGCGATAATGGTGGACGTGGCGTCGTCGCCATTGCGCAGGGTGCGTCGGTGACACGCGGTCATGGTTGGTGCGTCACCGACGCACCCTACGAACCTCATCAGATGAAGCCGAGCTTGTTCGCGGCGCTCCTCGCGCTGCTCCTGACCCTGTCCCCGCTCGCATCCGCGCAGCTGCGGGGCATCGTCGTCGAAGTCGACGACGGCGACACGCTGGCGGTGCAGATCGACGAGCGCGTGCTGCACGTGCACCTCACCCACATCGACGCGCCGCAGATCGGCCAGCCCTACGCCGAGCGCGCGAAGGCGTCCCTCGCCGAGGTCTGCGGCGAGAAGACCGTCACCCTCGACGATGTCGGCATCGGCCGCAACCGCCAGGTCTTCGGCCGGGTGGCGTGCGACGGCGTCAACGCGGGCGAGGAGCAGGTGCGCCGCGGGCTCGCGTGGGTGTTCGATACGGGTGAGGCGGTCTCGCCGCTCCTTGCGCTCCAGAGCGCGGCGAAATCGGAAGGCCGCGGGCTGTGGAACGACGCCGCACCCGTCCCGCCGTGGGAATGGTCCGACGCGGCGACGCGCCGCGACTAAAACGCGCGGGTGTGTCGATTGCTGCACGTGCAGACCATGAATTCCTTGCTTTCCAGAATACGTGTCCTGCTGTGTGTCGCGCTGCTCGTGCTCGCGCCGCTGTCGTCGTCCTACGCGCAGTCGGGGGGAGATCCCGCCGCGCGCGTGAAGCAGTACTACGCCGTGCTCCTCGACACGATGAAGGAGGCGAAGCGGGTGGGTGTCGAAGGCCGCTACAAGAAGCTCGCGCCGGCGATTGCCGCCGCGTTCGATCTTCCCGCGATGACGCGCATCGCCGTCGGCTCCGCGTGGTCCTCGTTCACGCCGGCGCAGCAGTCCGACGCGATCGCCGCGTTCTCGCGCATGACCATCGCGACGTATGCGAACCGTTTCGACGGGTACGACGGCGAGCGCTTCGACGTCGCCCCTGACGCCACCGAGCGCGGCGCCGACCGCATCGTGCGCACGAAGCTCGTGCAGAAGAACGGCGAAGTCGTGGCGCTCGACTACCTCATGCGCAATTCGGGCGGCGAGTGGAGGATCGTGGACGTCTACCTGAGCGGCACGATCAGCGAGCTCGCCACGCGGCGCTCCGAGTTCGGGGCCATCCTCAAGTCCGGCGGGGCCGACGCGCTGATCCGCACGCTCAGGGAACGCGGCGACAAGCTTCTCACTTAGGCGGGGGTTTCTCCGGCGGTGGACCCGGGGGTGGCCGGACCGGCGCCGCCGGCGCGCCCGGATCGATCAGCTCGTCGGTCGCAGGCTCCTTCGCGCCGGGACGCGCCGCACGAAGCTCCGCCGCCCGGCGCTGGCGCACGATGCTGCGCAACTGCGCGTAATAGTCGAGCGCGGTCCTCTCGATCACGTCGAGCGCCTCGATGCTGCGCGACCTCAGGTCGATGCCTTCGGCCACGCGCAGCGCCGTCACGGCGTCGGACGACGAATTCGGCAGATACGGCCCGGGCGCGGTGGTGAACAGATCGACGCCCAGCCCGATGCCGTCGCGCACGTTCGACGGACCGAAGAGCGGCAGCACCAGATACGGACCCTCGCCGACGCCCCACGAGTACAGCGTCTGCCCGAAGTCGCCGCTCTGCCGCTGGAGGCCTTCGCCGCCCGCGACGTCGAAAAGCCCGCCGACGCCGCCCGTCGAATTCAGCATGAAGCGCGAGAACGTCACGTACGCCGCGTCGAAGCGGCGCTGGAGGAGGTTGTTCGCGAATATCCGCGGCTCGCCGAGGTTGTTCATGAAGGCCCGGAAGCGGTTCTGCACGAACTGCGGCACGACCCCGCGGTACGCTTCGGCGGCCGGACGGATCAGCACGCCGTCGAGCACGCGGTTGAAGTAGAAGACCTTGCGGTTGAACGGCTCGAGCGGATCGTTCTCGTCGTCGGGACCGCGCGGCGCCGTGGCGCAGCCGGCGAGCACCAGGCACGCAAGGAGGATCCACAGGAGGCGCGGGGAGCGACGCGCAAAACGATGCACGGAAATTCCTGAGCTGTAACGAGAGGTCGCCGTGCTGTCTGCTGCGCCCCCACGGCGCGGGCAACGACGGACGCTCAGCATAGACCAAGCGCACGCATGCGCCAAGGCGCGCGGCGCGGCATATCATCCGCACATGGGTGAAGGCATTGTGAACGGCATCGCGGCGACGCTTCTCGCGCTCGCGGTCGTGAGCGCTCTCTACACGCTGTTTGCATGGCGCGCGGTGCGGCGGCTCAGGCTCGGGGCGCCGATAACCCGCGGCGCCGCACCTGCGGTCACGATCCTCAAGCCGCTCTATTCGGCCGAGCCCGGCCTCTTCGAGCACCTCGCGTCGTTCTGCCGGCAGGACTACGCGGGTAAGGTGCAGATCGTGTTCGGCGTGCACACCGCGCACGATCCCGCCGCGCCGGTCGTCGAGCGCCTGATCGCCGACATGCCCGGACGCGATCTGAAGCTCGTCGTGACAGCAAGCGCTTCGGGGCCGTCCAACGACAAGGTCGCGAACCTCATCGGCATGAGCGCCCATGCCCTGCACGGCGTGCTCCTCGTGAGCGACAGCGACATCGCCGTCGGTCCCGATTACATCGCGCGCACCGTCGCGGCGCTCGAACGACCCGGCGTCGGCGTGGTGACGTGGCTCTATCGCGGCGTGCCGGCCGGAGGTGTCCCGTCGCGTCTCGCTCGCATGGCGATCGACCATCACTTCCTGCCGAGCGTGCTGGTAGGACGCACGCTCGGGCTCGCGCACCCGTGCTTCGGCTCGACCTTGGCGCTGACGCGCGAGACGCTCACTCGCATCGGCGGTTTCGAAGCGTTCGGCGAGCACCTCGCCGACGACTACGCGATCGGCGACGCGGTGCGCCGGCTCGGGCTCACGATCGCAGTGCCCGACGGCGTAGTGGCGCACGCCTGCACCGAGACTTCGCTCGCGGAGCTCGTGCGTCACGAGCTGCGCTGGGCGCGCACGGTGAGAGCGGTCGACCCCGCGGGCTTCGCCGGCTCGGTGCTCACGCACCCGGTTCCGCTGGCGCTGCTCGGCGCGATTGCCGCAGGCTTCACGCCGGCTGCGTGGGGCGTGCTCGCGGCTGCGCTCGCCTCGCGCCTTGTTCTCCAGCGGCAGGTCGACCATACTCTCGGAGGCGAGCGCGACGCGTGGTGGCTCGCGCTCGCACGCGATGCCCTTTCATTCGTCCTGTTCATCGGCAGCTTTTTCGTCACGGTGGTGCACTGGCGCGGACGCGCATACGCGGTGCGCCGCGACGGCACGCTGGTCCCCGTGAGAGACTCCCGCGCATGATGCGTACTCTTTTCCTCCAGGCGCCGTCGTACGACGGCTTCGACGGCGGCGCAGGCTCCCGTTACCAGGCGCGGCGCGAGATCAAGTCGTTCTGGTATCCGACGTGGCTCGCGCAGCCCGCGGCGCTGGTCGAGGGGAGCCGCCTCATGGACGCGCCCCCGCACCGGCTCGGGTTGGCGGACGTGACGAAAGACGCGCGCGAGTTCGATCTCGCGGTGCTGCACACGTCGGGGCCCTCGTTCTCGTCGGACTTGAAGACGATCGAGGCGCTGAAGGCGGCCAACCCCGCGATCAAGTGCGGGCTCATCGGCGCGAAAGTGGCCGTCGATGCCGACGGCAGCCTCAAAGCCTCGCCGCTCGTCGACTTCGTCGCGCGCAACGAGTTCGACTTCACGATCAGGGAAGTCGCCGAAGGGCGGGACTGGGACGCGATCGCGGGGCTGTCGTATCGCGACGCGAACGGCAGGATCGTGCACAACCCCGAGCGCGCCATTCTGGAGAACATGGATGCGTTGCCGTTCGTGACGCCGGTCTACAAGCGCGATCTTACGATCGAGAACTACTTCATCGGCTATCTGAAGCACCCCTACATCTCGCTGTATACGGGCCGCGGCTGCAAGTCGCGCTGCACGTTCTGCCTGTGGCCGCAGACGGTCGGCGGTCACCGCTACCGCACGCGCAGCGTCGGGCACGTGCTGGAAGAGATCGCGTGGGCGAAGCAGGCGTTCCCGCAGGTGAAGGAGTTCTTCTTCGACGACGATACGTTCACCGACAACCTGCCGCGCGCGGAAGAGATCGCGAAGGGACTCGGCAGGCTCGGCGTCACGTGGTCGTGCAACGCCAAGGCGAACGTGCCGAGGAAGACGCTCGAAGTGATGAAGGACAACGGGCTGAGGCTCCTGCTCGTCGGCTACGAGTCCGGCAACCAGCAGATCCTGCTCAACATCAAGAAGGGCATGCACGTCGATTTCGCGCGCCGCTTCACCAGGGACTGCCACGATCTCGGCATAGCGATCCACGGCACGTTCATCATGGGACTGCCGGGCGAGACGAAGGAAACGATCGAGGAGACGATCCGCTTCGCGATCGAGATCAATCCTCACACGATCCAGGCCTCGCTCGCCGCACCGTATCCCGGCACGACGCTCTACCGGCAGGCGCTCGACAAGGGCTGGCTCGACAGCGCGAACGCGGAGCTGATCGACGAGCACGGCGTGCAGATCGCGCCGCTGCACTACCCGCACCTCACGCACACCGAGATCTTCGACTCGGTCGAGACGTTCTATCGACGCTTCTATTTCCGCCGGGCCAAGATCGCAGCAATCGTGGGCGAGATGATCCGCAGCCCCGACATGATGAAGCGCCGCCTGCGCGAAGGCGTCGAGTTCTTCCAGTTCCTGCGCGAGCGCAAGGAGCTCTCGCGCTGAAGGCGCAGGCACCTTCCCGTCGCGTCATCGTCACCGCCGACGATTTCGGCGCGGCTACGCAAGTCAACGAAGCCGTCGAGATCGCGCACACGCGCGGCGTGCTGTCCGCCGCGAGCCTGATGGTCGCCGGTGCGGCGGCCGCCGATGCGCTCGCGCGCGCGAGACGCCTGCCGGGCTTGCGCGTGGGACTGCACCTCGTGCTCGTCGAAGGCGTGCCGGTGCTCCCGCCGGCGCGCATTCCCGATCTCGTCACGCACGCGGGACGCCTGCGCACGGACATGGGTGCGCTGGGCGCGGCGATCTTCGTGAGACCCTCGGTGCGGCGGCAGGTCGCAGCCGAGATGACCGCGCAGTTCGAAGCGTACGCGGCCACCGGACTCGCGCTCGACCACGTCAACGCGCACAAGCACTTTCACGTGCATCCGACGGTGGCGTCGCTGTTGTCTCAGATCGGGCCGCGCTATGGCATGCGCGCGGTGCGGGCACCGGTTGAGCCGCGGCGGCTCCTCGATGACATCGAACCGGGTGCGCCCGTGCAATCGGAAGGGCTGGCGCGTTTCTGGGCGCAGCGCCTCGCCGCGCGTGCGAAACGCAGCCGCCTGCGCGTCGCCGATCGCGTGCTTGGCAACCGCTGGTCGGGCGCCATGACCGCACGGCGGCTGGAGGCGCTGATACAGCGCCTGCCGAACGGCGTGACCGAGATCTACATGCACCCGGCGACCCGCGGCGGCTTCGACGGTGCCGACGCGGGTTATCGCTACGCCGAAGAGCTCGACGCACTCACCGCGCCCGCCGTCGCCGCCGCATTGCGCGCGTCCGGCGCGGCGCTCGGCGGCTACGGTGACGCGGCGTGAAGCGCTCGGCGTCGCTCCTTGCGGTTCTCGGCTTCGCGCTCGCCGTGTATCTCTTCGTGCGCGAAGATCCGGCGGCGGTGTGGCGTCTCATGCAGGGCGCGACCGCCGGCCTCGTTGCGGCGGCGCTGTGCCATATCCCGTCGATGATCCTCAACGCGCGCGCGTGGCAGGTCCTCTTCGAGGAGTCCGGGCGCCCGTCCCTGGCCGCGATGTCGCTCGCGGTGTGGGTGCGCGAATCGGTGAACGGACTGCTGCCGGTCGCACGCGTGGGCGGCGAGATCGTGTCGTTCCGGCTCCTCGTGCGCGGGCAGCTTCGCGGGCCGGTCGTCGCGGCAAGCCTCGTGGTCGACATTGCGCTTTGCGTGCTGAGCCAGATCGCGTTCTCCGTCGTCGGCGTGCTGCTGCTCGTGCGCGCGGGCACGGGTTCGGATCTTCCGCTCCAGCTTGCGCTCGGCCTCGCAATCCTGTTGCCGCTCGTGGCGCTCTTCATGCTCGTGCAGCGCGGCGGGCTCTTCTCGGCGTTCGTGAAAGTCTTCGATCGGCTGTGCGCCGGGCGGCTGCAATCCCTCGTGCCCCATTCCCGGGAAGCGGACCGGGCTGTGAGCGCGATGTACGCGCGCCGCGGCGCGATTGCCGCCTGTTTCCTCTGGCAATGCGCCGGCTGGTGCGCGGGCGCGATCGGGATCTGGGTTGCGGCCTACGTGCTGGGGTTTCCCATCGGCGCGCTCGACGCGCTGGCGATCGAAGCGGTGATCCAGGCGGTCAGCAGCGCCGCATTCGTGGTGCCCGGTGCGCTCGGCGTTCAGGAAGCGGCGTTCCTGCTCGCGGGCGCCGCGGTCGGCCTCGATGCGCCGTCGGCGCTCGCGCTCGCGGCGGCACGGCGCATCCGCGACGCCGTCATTTTCTTCCCGGGTCTCGCGGCGTGGCTGTACCTGGAGCGCCCGCGGCTGGGGACGCGCTGAGCGCAAGCAGCGCCGGCAGGAACACGAGCGCGGCGGCCAGCGTGCATCCGAGCGAGAGCGCGAGCAGCGCGCCCATGCTCGCGGTGCCCGGATGGGACGAGAGCGCCAAGCTGCCGAACGCGCTCGCGGTCGTGAGCGCGCTGAAGATCACCGCCCGCGCGAGGCTGGACCCGAGGAGCGTGTGTTTCCCCCGTCGCCACGCCATCACGAAGTAGATGTTGAATGCGACGCCGATCCCGAAGAGGAGCGGGAGCGCGATGATGTTCGCGAAGTTGAGCGGCAGGCGCGCAGCCGCGCAGATCGCGAGCGTGATGAGTCCCGAGAGCACGAGCGGAGCGAGCGTGACGAGCACGTCCTGCGCCCGCCGCAGCACCACCACGAGCAGGATCGTGATCGCGAGCAACGCCCACAGCCCCGCCTGCACGAACGCGGTCACGATCACGTCCGCGGAGTCCTGTATGGTCGCCGGCGCGCCGGTCACGTCGGGCGCGACCTTGCGCACCGCGTCGACGAAGCGCTCGAGCACCGCGTTGTCCATGTTGTTGCCGGCGGGATGGATCTCCACGCGCGCGCGGCGGCCGTCTGCCGCGATCCAGTCGCGCTTGAGCTCGGGCGGGAGCGTCTCCAGCGTCACGCGCTCGGGCGTGAGCGCACGCGAAAGCTGCGTGAGCATGTCCGTGAGCCCGGGTATCAGCGCTTCGCGCGCGCGCTCGCGCATGAGGAGATCGCCCTGCGCAACGGCCGAGATCGCCGCCGCGAGCCGCTTCGCCGGCGCGGCCGCTACACCCTGGCTCGCCGTCGCATAGTCGGACAACGCGCGCGATGCCTCGCTCATCGCGGCCACGGTCTGCGCGTCGCCCGGCACTGCGGCCGTCACCGGCGCACCGAACGCGGGCCCCAGCAGCATCGCCGCATCGGCGATGGCCGCGAGCTTCGCGTCCTGGTCTTCGGGCACGAAGCTCGACAGCGTGAGCGTGCGCGTCACCTCGGGCAGCTTCGCGGCTTGCGCCGCGATCGCGTCCGCCGCCTTCACGTCGGGAGCGAGCACGTCGAGCGTGATCGGCGTCGTGTCCGGGTCCTTCGCCAGATCGAGCAGCGTCGCCATCGACTCGACCTTGGCGCTGCGCAGGTGCAGCGGGTTGAAGTCGAAATCGAGCGTCGGGAGCAGCGCGGCGGAGGCGATCGCGAGCGCGACGCACGCGATGACGATGCGCCGGCAATGCGCCTGGACGTAGGCATCCGCGGAGGCCAGCGCTGCGATGCCGACGTGCGCGCGCGCGTCGTGAGGGTTCAGCACGACGACGAGCGCCGGCAGCAGCGTGATGCATGCGGCGAACGCGACGATCATGCCGACGCCGGCGATGAGCCCGAGCTCCGCGACCCCGCGATACGCCGTCGGCAGGAATGCGAAGAACCCCAGGGCCGTCGCCGCCGCCGCGAGCGCGAGCGGGCCGCCTACCTCCAGCGCGGCTTCGCGCAGCGCCGCGTGCACGTCGTCGCCGTCGAAGCGATGCGCGCGATAGTTCACCGCGAGCTGGATGCCGAAGTCCACGCCGAGCCCGATGAAAAGCACCGCGAACGCGATCGAGATGAGGTTGAGCGCGCCGACCATCGCTAGGCCGAGCGCACCGGTGATCGCCAGCCCTGCGAAGAGGCTCACGAGGATCGCGACCATGAGCCGCACCGAGCGCAGCGCGAGCCACAGCAGGATGGACACCAGCACCACGGTTACGAGGCCGGAGAGCGCCGCGCCTTCGCTCACGGTCGCGAGCTCTTCGTCGGCGAGACGGACCTGGCCGGTCAACCGCACGCGCACGCCGCGCTCGGGCGTGAGGCCGAGGTCGGCGGCGGCGTGCCGGATCGCAGCGGCCGCCTCGTCACCCGGCTGGAGCGCGGAGAAGTCGAGCACGGGATTGACGAGCACGAAGCGTCGAAGCTCGCGCGGGTCGGCCGGGCGCCCGGTCATGAGCGAGCGCCACGCGAGCGGCTCGATGCGGCCGTCTCGGGCGGCTTCGAGCGTGTCCGCGAGCGCCGAGAACGGCCGGGCGAAATCCTCCGACGGAGTGTCGGCTCGCGCCGCGCCGCGCACGAGCAGCGCGAGCGTGCTCATGAGGCCCGGCAACGTCGGGTCGGCGGCGAGCGGCCCGAGCATGGGCTGCGCGGCGATGAGCTGATCGAGCGTCGGCTGGAGATCGGCCAGCGGGAGATACAGCAGCCCGTTCTTCTCGAAGAACGGGCCGCCGTCCGGGCGCCACACGTCAGTGAAATGCGCCTGGTCGCCGGCCAGCCGCTGCGTGAGCGCGGCCGCCGCGCGATCGGCCAGCTCGGGCGTGCGCGCGTCGATGACGATCGCGATGACGAGACTGCGGTGGGGAAAGGCCTTGTCGAATTCCACCTCGCGCTGCCGCCACGGCAAGTCGGCAGGCAGCAGGTGGCTGCTGTCGGTGTCGATCGCGAAATGCGTCGCCACGAAGCCGATCGCCGCCGCGGACGCGAGCAGCCACACCGCGATCGCCGGCACGGCGCGGCGGGCACAGAGCGACACGATGCGCGCGATCAGTTCCTGCATGTCACGAATAATCGGGGCAGATCCCGTTAATTACATGTAGCGCCGCCCAGCGCATGAGCGGAGGTTTGCGCCGAAGGCGCATCGTTGATTTTTACGCTTCGCGGTAGTTCAGCAGCACGCAGCCCGTCAGCACGAGGCACACCGGCCACAGCCACGCCGCCCAGCGCGCCTCGGCCGCCGATGCGCGCAGCTCCAGCCAGCGCGCTGCGCCGCCGACCACGCCGAGGACGCCCAGCGGCAGGTGCGACCACTCGGTGAGCACCTGGTCCTTCACTTCGGAGAGCGCGTGGGTGTGCGCGAGGAGCAGGATGCCGCCCGCCATCATGAGGACCGGCAGCACGTACGCGGCGCGCCGCGCGTGGATGCGCCCGATGCGCACGCGCCATTCGAACCATCCGAACGCCGCGGCCATGAGCGCGAAGATGCGATGCTGGACGACTTCGGGGTCCCTGAGGCTCTCGAGGAGGCCGATGTGCCCCGTCGGCCACACCTCCGGGTCCGCGCGCAGCAGGATGAAGGCGGCGAGCCCGAGGAACGCGAGCGGCCAGTGACGCGCCCAGGGCGTGCGTCCGGTGCGCTCGAGCAGCGCGAGCGCGCCCATCAGCAGCACGATGAGCCCCGCCCAGTGATGGTTGTACTCGGACCATGCGAGGTCCTGCGCATTGCGCGGCGGCAGCTCGCCGCTGCCGGGCACGAAGGCGCGCGGGCGCGTGGCGGCATGGCTGTGCACCGTCTGCGCGTCGAGCCTGCGCTGAAGCGTTGCGATCGCGAGGGCGGATGCGTCGGGCGTTTCGAGCCGCGGCGGCTTCGGCGTCATGCGCTCCAGCAGCGCCTCGAGCGTGATGCGATCGTCGCCGAGATCGATCGCCGGCGGCGCGGAGGTCATCGACGCGGCGAGCGCGAGCACGGCGAGGCCGAGCGCGATCTCGACTTCGACGAAACGCCGCACGCGCGCGAGCGCTTCATCGCGCCGCGCGAAGCGTCGCACCGCGAGGAAGTTCGCTGCGCCCAGCCCGAGCAGCAGCGCGAGCAGCAGGACCTTGCCCGCGGCCATCGCGCCGTAGGGCGTGCCGTAGAACGACGGCCAGCTTCCGATGAGCTCGACCGCGAGCACGAGTGCGCCCGCGACGATGAGCGCGACGCCGGCGATCGACAGCGCGGAGTAGCGGCGTCCGAGCCTCGCACGCGTGTGCGCGTCATCGCCCACGATCCGCAGCCCCTGATAGAAGCAGGGCAGCCCGCCGAGCCACACCGCCGCCCCGACCTGGTGCAGTGCGGTCGCGGCGAGCAGCCCCGCGTCGAGCACGGGCCGCGCCGCCGCGTGCGTCGTGACGAGCGCGGCGCCGAACGCGATCACTGCGAGCAGGACGAGGGCCGCGGTCCGCAGGCGGCTGCCGCCGCCGACCGCCACGAACGCCGCGGCCATGGCCGCGAGCGCTTTCACGACGCCTGCGACGGCAAAGCGTGCGGACAGCATCTCACCGAAAGGCATGTCCAGCGTGGCCGAGAGGATCTCGGCGTTGAGCCCGGTCGCCGCGATGGCCACGCAGGCGAGCGTCCACGCGCTCATGCGCAGCGTGCGCAGCGCCGCGCGCTCGAGCGCGGGTGAAGCGGCGGCGGGCACGCCGAAGACGAGGAATGCGACGCTGCCGAGAAACACGGATTGCGCGACGAGCGCAAATACGCGCAAAAGCACGCTCAGAAAACCGTAGAGATCGAGCAAACCGCTCAACGGTTTTCTTTCGCGAACCTTACGACGAAGGGAATCTCACCGCGCGTGATGTGTCCGTCCGTGGCGAGCACCTGCCACCGGAGCTTCCACTGTCCCTCGGACGTGACTTCGCCGCGTCCGCCGATCGCGGTGGCCGGCGTGTTCGCATCGAGGGCGATCGGCGTCACGGCGCCGTCGGGCGCTTCGAGCGCGAGCCGCGAGCGTGCGCGATCGAGCCGCGTGTTGAAGACGATCGTCACCGCGAGCGGCCCGGGCGCGACGATTGCGTTGGCCTGAGGTGTGGACTTCTCGACGATCGCGTGCGCCGCCGCGTGCGGCGAGACGAACGCGAGCAGGAGGGACGCGCACGCGGCGAGCAGCGCGCGGCGGCCACGCAGCAACCCCCGGGTACCCCGGTCCTGAACCGTGCCGTGCTGGGTTAAACTCATGGCTCACATTATCGCCCCGCCCATGAAAGTATTGTTGGCTCAACCGCGTGGCTTCTGCGCCGGCGTCGTGCGCGCCATCGAGATCGTCGAGCGCGCGCTTGTGAAGTACGGCCCTTCCGTCTACGTGCGTCACGAGATCGTTCACAACAAGCACGTGGTGGACGGCCTGCGCGCGAAAGGCGCGCGCTTCGTCGAAGAGGTCTCCGAGATTCCGTCGGACGCGGTGGCGGTGTTCAGCGCGCACGGCGTGTCCGAGACGGTCGAGGCTTCCGCGAAGGACCGCGGGCTGCCGGTGCTCGACGCGACGTGCCCGCTGGTGGCGAAGGTCCACGCGCAGGGCAAGAAGTACGTGAGCCAGGGTCGCACCGTGGTGCTGATCGGCCACGCCGGGCATCCGGAAGTCGAAGGCACGATGGGCCGCATCCCCGGCCGCGTGCACCTCGTGCAGAACGAGGCCGAGGTCGAACGGCTCGACATCCCGCTCGACACTTCGATCGCGTACGTGACGCAGACGACGCTCAGTGTGGACGACACGCGCTCCATCATCGCGTCGCTGAAGCAGCGCTTCAGCGACGTGGTCGGGCCCGACACCAAGGACATCTGTTACGCGACGCAGAACCGCCAGACCGCGGTGCGCGAGCTTGCCGGCCGCTCCGACGTGGTGCTCGTCGTCGGCGCCGCCAACAGCTCGAACTCCAACCGGCTGCGCGAGATCGGCGCGGAGGCCGGCGTGCCGACCTATCTCATCGCGGACGCGAACGCGCTCGACCCGGCGTGGGTGCGCGACGCGCGCGTGGTCGGCCTGACGGCGGGTGCGTCCGCGCCGGAGGCGCTGGTCGAAGAGGTGATCGCCGCGCTCGGGCGCATCGACCCCGTCGAGGTCTCCGTCGTGCCGGGGGTCGAGGAAAACATCGAGTTCCGGCTGCCGGTGGAGCTGCGCGAGGTATAGCGTGGGCATTCCGTTCCTGCAGAAGGCGTACGTCGGCGCGTATCTCCTGAGGCAGACGATCGCGCGCCGCAAGCGCTATCCGCTGGTGCTCATGCTCGAGCCGCTCTTCCGCTGCAATCTCGCGTGCGCGGGGTGCGGCAAGATCGATTACCCCGACGAGATCCTCGACCAGCGCCTCTCGGCCGCGGACTGTCTCGCCGCCGTGGACGAATGCGGTGCGCCGGTGGTCTCGATCGCGGGCGGCGAGCCGCTCCTGCACAAGGAGATCGGCACTATCGTCGAAGGCATCGTCGCGCGCCGCAAGTTCGTGTACCTCTGCACCAATGCGCTGCTCCTGGAAAAGCGCCTCGCGCAGTTCACGCCGAGCCCGTTCTTCGTGTGGTCGATCCACCTCGACGGCGACGAGGACATGCACGACCGCGCGGTGAGCCAGTCGGGCGTCTACAAGCGCGCGCTCGGCGCGATCCGTGCCGCCAAGGCGCGCGGCTTTCGCGTGAACGTGAACTGCACGCTCTTCAACGACGCCGATCCCGAACGCGTCGCGGCCTTCTTCGACGAGACGCGGGCGCTCGGCGTGGACGGCATCACGGTCTCCCCCGGCTATGCCTACGAGCGCGCGCCGGACCAGCAGCACTTCCTCAACCGCAACGCGACGAGGCAGCTCTTCCGCGACATCTTCAGGCGCGGCCGCGGCGGCAAGGCGTGGTCGTTCAGCCAGTCGGACCTCTTCCTCGATTTCCTCGCGGGCAACCGGACGTACCGCTGCACCCCGTGGGGCAATCCCACGCGCACGGTCTTCGGCTGGCAGCGGCCCTGCTATCTCCTCGGCGAAGGCTACGCGAAGAGCTTCCGCGCGCTCATGGAAGAGACCGACTGGGACCGCTACGGCACGGGCAATTATGAAAAGTGCGCCGACTGCATGGTGCACAGCGGCTTCGAAGCGACCGCGGTGCAGGACACGGTGAAGCACCCGCTGAAAGCATTGGGCGTCAACCTGCGCGGCGTGAGGACCGACGGGCCGATGGCGCCGGAGCTGCCGCTCAACGCTCAGCGGCCCGCGCAGTACGTGTTCTCACGTCACGTCGAGGTGAAGCTTGCCGAAATCCGGAAAGGCGAGCCCCGCGCCGAGGAGCGCACGGCCGCGCCGTAGCGCGCGCAGCGCCCGCCTCGCGTCGAGGCCGGCGCGTGCGAGCAGCACGAGCTCGGCAGGGTGGCGCAAGACCGACTGCATGACGCGCGGCAGGTCCACGCTGCCGTCCCCCCGCATCGCGAGCGCCGCGCTGCGCGGCAGCGACCGGCGCGCCGGATCCGACACGACACGCAGCACCGCGAACGGGATCCCGCACTCGTTCGCCACGCGCGCGACGACGTGCGACTCCATGTCCACCGCCAGGGCATTCCGCGCCGCGCCCAGCATCGCCTTGGTGTCCGCATCCAGGATCACTTCGTCGCTGCCCGCGACGTCGCCGCGGATGGCGCCGTCGACCCCGCGCTGGATCGCGTGCGACCACGCGGCGTCGGCGTTCCAGCGCATGCGCTCGGAGGCGACGGTGCGCGCGACGATGGCTGCGCCGGGCGCGAGCTGCGGATCGAGCGCGCCGGCGATGCCGAAGCTGATGACGCCGACCGCGCCTTCCTCGATCTCGTCGCGGATGAGCGCTTCGAGCGCGTCCCCGGCGCCGCTGATCGCGACCACGCCGGGACCCGCGGCGATGCGCGCTTCGACCGCGAGGCCGGTGACCGCGAGGACGTAAGGCACCCGGCGCGTCGTCGCGCGTTTACATGCCGAGCGTGGGGGAATAATCGCCGCTCGTGAGATTGCGGTAGCGTGCGAGCGCCCACAGCGGGAAGTACTTCGAATACCCGTGGTAGCGCAGGAAGAAGACGCGCGGAAAGCCGGTCGCGGTGTAGCGCTCCTCGGGCCAGTAGCCGTCCGCGCCCTGTGTGCGCACGAGGTAGTCGATGCCGCGGCGCACGGCATCGCTCGCGCCGCCACCCGCGGCCATCAGGCCGAGCAGCGCCCACGCGGTCTGCGACGCGGTGCTCGCGGCCGGCGCGTGCTTTTCGTAATCGAGGCCGTAGCTCTCGCCGCCTTCGCCCCAGCCGCCGTCGAGGTTCTGGATCGAGACGAGCCACTGCGCGCCGCGCTGCATCTCGGGCGCGTGGGGGGCGAGGCCCGCGGCCCGCAGCGCGCACAGCGCCGACCACGTGCCGTAGATGTAATTCATGCCCCAGCGTCCGTACCAGCTGCCGTCGGCGCGCTGGCTGTGACGCATATAGCGCAGCGCGGCTTCCAGCGGCGCGCGGTCGCGCGCGTCGCCGAGTTGCGCGAGCATGGCGAGCCCGCGCGCCGTGACGTCCGCCGTCGGCGGATCGAGCAGCGCACCGTGATCGGCGAACGGGATGTGATTGAGATACTCGCGCGTGTTGTCGGCGTCGAACGCGCCCCAGCCGCCGTCACGGCTTTGGAGCCCCAGCACCCACTCGCGGCCGCGCTCGATGGCTTCCGCGAGCGCCTGGGTATCGCCGGCACGGCCGCTTTTCGCGTGACGATCGAGCGCGAGCAGGACCACCGCCGTGTCGTCGATGTCGGGGTAGTGCGAATTCGCGTACTGGAAGGGCCAGCCGCCGGGGCGCACGCCGGGCCGCGCCAGGGTCCAGTCGCCGGCGACGTCGAGGACCTGGCGTTGACGCAGCCACTCGATGCCGCCCCGCACCGCGTCATGGCCGCGCTCGCCGCCGGTCTCCATGAGCGCATGACACGCGAGCACCGTGTCCCACACCGGTGACACGCACGGCTGGCAGTACGCCTCGTGCTCACCGACGACGAGCAGCTTGTCGATCGCGCGGCGCGCGGTCAGCACGTCGGGATGGTCCGGCGCGTAGCCGAGCGCGTGAAACATCATCAGCGTGTTCGCCATCGCCGGGAAGATCCCGCCGAGGCCGTCCTCGCCGTTGAGACGCTCGGTCACGAACGCGACCGCCTTCCCGATCGCGCGCTTGCGCGAGATGCTCGGGAACGCGGGCTCGGTGCCGCGCAGCAGCGTATCGGCGAGGGCGAAGATCTCGCGCCACGGCCGCCGCTGGTGCGCACCGTGCGGCATCCGGTGGCGCCGCGTCGGCAGGAAGAGCTCGTCGATGCGCACGCCGCGCGGATTGCACGCGACGGGTTTGAGCGCCTGGAGGACGAGCAGCGGCACGAGCACCGTGCGCGCCCAGTACGACATCTTCGAAAGATGCACGGGGAACCAGCGCGGGAGATACATGATCTCCACCGGCATCACCGGCACCGTGCGCCACGAGCCGACGCCGTAGAGCGCGAGAAGGATACGCGTGAACACGTTCGCCGCGCCCGCGCCGCCGTGGGCGAGGATGGCCGCGCGCGCGCGGGCCATGTGCCCGGCGTCCGGCGCGTCGCCGATCACCTTGAGCGCGAAGTACGCCTTCACGCTCGCCGAGAGATCGAAATCGCCGCCGTGATAGAGCGGCCAGCCGCCGTGCGGCGCCTGCGTGCGCCGGAGGTACACGCCGATCTTCGCTTCGATCGCGGCGTCGGGGGTACCGAGAAAATGCTGGAGCAGCACGTATTCCGAAGGAATGGTCGCGTCCGCTTCGAGCTCGAAGATCCAGTGACCGTCGGGCTTTTGCGACGCGAGGAGCGCGGCGGTGGCGCGCTCGATCGCGCGCGCGAGCGGGGTCGGGGCCTCTCGCGCCCTGACCTTCAGAAGGCTCGTCTGCAAAACCGCTCCCGAATCCATGTCGCTCGTCGGTTCAGTGCGCGTTGGGCTGCGCCTGTGCGCGCCCTTTCCACAGCCCGCCGCGTGCTCGACGGTGCTGGAGCGCGGAGTCCATCGTGAACATCAGATAGACCGCCGCCACCAGCGGCAGTGCCCAGCCCCAGGCCGCGGACGCCCTGTAAAACCGTAGTGTAGGTTGAAACGCCGCGCCCATCAGCACCCACGCGGCGATGGCGAGCACGCGGGCTGCGCCGTCGGCTGCGAACGCGAGCACCGGCGGGGCGAGGAACGTGACCGACAGGGCGATCGCGGTGAACGCGAGCCGCAGCGGCGAATAGCGAAGCTGGCAGTACGCGGTGCGCGCGACCATGCGCCGGATCTCCCCGAGCGAGCCGTAGGCGCGCAGGCTCTTCACCTTGTCCGAGAAGCCCAGCCAGATCGCGCCGTGGGGCTTCACGCGCTTCGCGAGCGCGCAGTCGTCGATCAGGGCGTTGCGTATGGCGTCGAGCCCGCCCGCTCGATCGAGCACCTCGCGCCGCACGAGCATACAGCCGCCCGCGGCCGCGGCGGTCCTGCGCGCGGCGTCGTTCACCCATGCGAACGGATAGAGCATCTGGAAGAAGAACACGAACGCGGGCACCAGCGCACGCTCCGCGGGCGATTCGCTGCGCAGCGACGCCATGATCGAGGTCAGCGCGAGGCCGCCGCTTTGGGCTTTGGCGACGAGGGCGCGCAGCGCATCGGGCGCGTAGGCGATGTCGGCGTCGGTGAGCCACAGGTACTCGGGGCCCTGCCCGGCCGTCTCCAGCGCGGTCGTGCCCGTCTTCAGCGCCCACAGCTTGCCGGTCCACCCGGCGGCGAGCGCGGGTGCAGCGACGATCCGGAGGCGCGCCTCCGCCCCGATGGAGCACGCCGCCCGCCGTGCGATCTCCGCGGTGTCGTCGCTGCTGTGATCGTCCACGAGCACGATGCCGAATTCTCCCGGATATTCCTGCCGCAAAAGCGACACGATGCATTGCGTGATGACCTGCGCTTCGTCGCGCGCGGGCACCACTGCGACCACGCTCGGTGCATCGTGCGTCAGCTTCGCGACAGGCTCGAGGCGCGACGCGCATCGCCAGAAACCGCCGCGCGCGACGATCAGGTACACCCAGATCGCGAGCGAGAGTAGCCCAAGCGCGAGCGCAATCATTGCAAGTAGCCCGCCTGCCGGAACCAGGCGACGGCATCGGCGAGGCCCATCGCGTAGGGGCGCGCGTGGAATCCCAGCTCGCGCTCGGCTTTCGCGGCCGTGAAGAACATCCGGTGGCGCGACATGCGCAGGCCGTCGAGCGTGATGAAAGGCTCGCGTGTGCTCACCGCCGCCACGGCCTCGGCGGCCATCGCGAGCGGATAGACCGCGAGCCGCGGGATGCGCACCTTCGGCGCGCGCCGGCCGGTGAGCCCGGCGATCGCCGCGAGCATATCGGCGAGGAGCACGTTCTGGCCGCCAAGGATGTAGCGCTCGCCGATGCGGCCGCTCGTGAGCGCGGCGACGTGTCCCGCGGCGACGTCGTCCACGTGCACGAGGTTGAGCCCGGTATCGACGAACGCGGGCATGCGTCCGCACGCCGCTTCGACGATGACGCGTCCGGTCGGCGTGGGGCGAATGTCGCGCGGGCCGATCGGCGTGGACGGATGGACGATGACGGCGGGGAGCGCGTCGTCCGCGATCATGCGCTCGACGAGTCCTTGCGCGAGCACCTTGCTGCGCTTGTAGGGGCCGATCGCGTCACGTTCGGCGAGCGCGATCGATTCGTCGGCCGGCGTGCCGTCTGCGCGCAGGGCGAGCGCCGCGACGCTGCTGGTATAGACGACGCGCTCCACGCCCGCGCGCTGCGCGGCGGCCATGACGTTGCGCGTGCCCTCGACGTTCGTCTCGAGCATCGCCGCGGGTCTGCGGGTCCAGAGGCGGTAGTCCGCGGCCACGTGCACGACGTAGCGCGCGCCCGCGGCGGCGCGCTCGACGGCGGCGCGGTCGCGGATGTCGCCTTCGACGATTTCGGCGCTGACCCCGTCGAGGTTGGTGCGCGCGCTGGCAGGACGAACCAGGGCCCGGACGCGGTAACCCGCGTTGTCGAGTGCGATCGCGACGGCGGAGCCGACGAAGCCGGTGCCTCCGGTGACGAGCACCGTATCCGAGGATTGAATCTGCATCGCTGTACGAAACCCGGCATCGATTATGAGCGAAGCCGGCGCGCGCGCACAGGCCCCGGGCGCGTCGCTTGCAGCCGTGGCGTCGTCAGCTCGCACAGCCGTGTCCAGGAAGACGCGCAAGAGCGCGAAGCGCGATTACGCCGTAGGGTAGAAGCGCGCGAGCACGAAGCGGCCGTCGAAGAAACGCGCACGGGCCGTGAAGAAGGCGCTAAAGCGCGCGCCGCGCAAGGCCGCGTCGAAGACGGCGCTGGCGAAGCACGCGCGCAAAGCCGCGCGCAAACGCACGGCAGCGCAGCGGTCGGCCTCGGCGAAGAAGGCGGCGCAGACGCGTAGGGTGCGTCGCTGACGCACCGGCCGGGGTGCGGTGCGTCAGCGACGAATAATTCGAGCCTGGCCCCTTTTCCGGCACGGGACGCCCGCCTTAGCCGTCATTCCGTAGGTCCCGCAAGCGGACACGTATACGGAATCCATCTTGACGTTCGGTTTTTGTTTTAACGGCGCCGGAACGCAAAACACGCAAGATTTTCCATATGCGTATGTAGTCGGCAGCCGCTGTCGCGTTTTGTGGCTCTTCGCCAAGTGAACCTACTTCAACGGCTGGACGCAAAACCTCGCAGGCCAAGAACGCCCGCGTCGCGAGCCGGGATCCACAGTGGCACGGCTATCTCGGGCGCACGGTTCTTGGCGTCCCGAAGTTGCATTAGGTTCACCCTGGCGACCTCGCCGCTGTAGCACGATGCCGATTCGCGTCCGGAAGCCCATTAAAAAAACCCTTGCGTGTTTTGCGTTCCGGCGCCTTTCAACTGGCTTCCCGCGCCCGCCGGAATGACGGCTCAGCAGGTCTCCGCCGGAGCGGCGGCATACGTTAATCTATGCGCTCCATTCCGGAGGACCCATGGCCAGCACCGAAAAGAAAACCACCGCCGCGCGCGCGCTCGTCGACGCGTTGCTGCGCGAAGGCATCGATCACGTCTTCGGCATACCCGGCACGCAGAACCTCGCTTTCCTCGACGCGCTGCGCGAGACGCCGCAGATCCGCTTCATCCTGACGCGCCACGAGCAGGGCGCCGCCTTCATGGCGTACGGCTTTGCGCGCGCGAAGGGCGCGCCCACGGTCGTGACCGCGACCGAAGGTCCCGGCCTCACGAATCTCGCGACCGGCATCGCCGCGGCGAACAAGGGTTACGTGCCGGTGATCAGCATCTGCGGCATCCAGGAAAGCCTCATGCGCGACCGCGATGCGACGCAGGAGCTCGACCAGACGACGTTCATGCGCCCCCTCACGAAATGGGCGCAGACCATACCGACGCCGGACAAGGTGCAGGAGTTCGTGCGCAAGGCGTTTCGCATCGCGCTCACCGAGCCGCAGGGCCCGACGCACATCGACGCGTCGGGCGAGATCCTGCTCGAAGCGGTCAAGCCCGAGCCGATCGAGCCCAAGGCCTACCGCAATACGACGCTCCCCAGCTGCAACGGCGAGCAGCTCGACGAAGTGCTCAAGCTCCTGCAGGGCGCGCAGCGTCCGGTGTTCGTCGTCGGCCGCAGCGTGCTCACCGAGGACGCGACGAAGGCGATGATGGATCTCGCCGATCGCACCGGCATCCCGGTGGCGGCGCTCCAGTACTCGCCCGACGCGTTCCCCAGCACGCACGCGCTCGCGCTCGGACCGCTCGGCCGCAACGGCTTCGGCAGCGCGAACCGCACGGTGCCCAAGGCGGATCTCATCATCGCGATCGGCGCGCACATCGACGTGTTCTCGACGATGTTCAAGTACGGGATCTTCAGCGAGAGCGCGAAGCTCGTGCATCACACGTCGGCGCCGGGTCAGATCGGCATCGTGTTCCCGGTGACGATGGGCGTGACGGGCTCCACGACGAGCTTCGTGCAGGGACTTGCCGAGCGCGTCACGAAAGCGGGGCTGAAGAAATCCTGGGTGGACGTGAAGAAAGCGCGCGCCGACTGGGAGGCCGAGCTCCAGGGCGAGGTGCGCCACGAAGCCGAGCCCATCCAGTCACAGCTCGTCGCGCACATGATTCGCAAGGTGCTCCCGCAGAACGGCCTGTGCGTCGTGGACGCGGGCAACGGCGGGAAGCACGTGCGCAGCTACTTCAAGAGCTACGAGCCCGGCACGTTCATGTGCATCGACGACTGGGCATCGGTCGGCGGCTCGTTCCCGATAGCGCTGGGCGCCAAGCTCGCGCGGCCCGATCGTCCCGTGCTCTGCGCGTCCGGCGACATGGGCGCGATGATGAACATCGGGGAGCTCGAGACCGCGATGCGGGAGAACATCCCGGTCGTCTACGTCGTGTTCAACGACCAGGGGCTCGGCAACGAGCGCGCGTTCCAGAACGAGCACTTCGGCGGGCGCTTCTTCGCGGTGGATTACAAGAACCCGGACTTCGGCGCGCTCGCGAAAGTCTTCGGCGCGCACGGCGAGCACGTCACGCGACCCGGGGATCTCGAGGATGCGATCCGGCGCGCGTTCGCGAGCGGGAAGCCGGCGATCGTCGATGTGATGATCGATCAGAACACCCTCGCACCGGTGGTTTTCAAGGGGTAGTCCCTGCGGGACTCCCCCTTGGGGTGCGGTGAACGCCTCAGAGGGAAACCAAGGTTTCCCTCGCTACGCTCGGCTTGCCGGTTACGCCAAGGAGGGAAACCAAGGTTTCCCTCCTTGAACCTCCCTTCCTTTGAACCCTCCCTCTCCCTGAGCGGCGTGGGTCTAGTACGCGGTAGACGTATCGGTTCCGCTTCCTGCGTTGGCGTCCGACCCGCTTGCCTGCTCCTGACCGTCCTTACTTCCCGCGCTCGCGGCCATCGCCACCATCGCTCCGACAGCGCCGACCGCCACCGCCGCGCCGACGATGCGCCCGGCGCTGTCGACGCCCGACGGCCGGCCGCCGGCGTCCCACGTTCCGCTCGCGCCCGCGCCGCCGCTCGCGCCGCCTTTGCCTTCGAAGCGCTCGGTGCTCGACGACGCGCTCGTGTCCGAGCGGTCGGATCGGCTGCGGTGATCGAACATGTCGGAGGACGTATCGCTCGTCGAAGCACGCCCGCGCCGGACGGCTTTCGGCAGCAGCGCTTCGAGCAGGCTGATCTCGTCGCCCGGCGCCGCGATCGCATGCACGGCCGTGCTCGACAGCGGCTGCGTCGGCGCCTGCGTCTTCCAGAACTGCCACCATGCGGGCGCGGTGAGCGGCACGAGCTCGAGCTTCATGTCGCCGCCTTTCAGATGACCCACGATCGTCTGGAGCATGCGGTCGGTGAGCCTCAGTCCGCCCTGCGTGCGGCGCAGGCGGCGATCGGCGCCGCGCGCGCCGGCGTAGACGAGCAGGCCGAGACGCCCGAACGATTCCGCCTCGAGCGCCTGTCCCGACTCGGGCTCGAAGAGCAGGAGATCCGCGCCGTACTCCTTCGTGAGCTCGCCGCGCGTCTCTTCGTGATGCACGAGGCGGTAGGTGCCGAACGGCGGATGTCCGCTCATCCGCAGCGGATCGCACGCGGGGTTCGCGCGCCCCGCTGCGATCTCCGGCGTCGCGGTACCCGCTGCGGGATCCGTCGCCAGCGTCTTGAAGCCCTCACGCAGCACGGCGCGTCCCGCGTGCTCGCGCGTTTTCGGCACCTGGACGTTCAGAGTCAGCATCGCGTCTTCCTCATCGCGCGAGCAGCGCGCGGTATGCCTCCAGCATACGCTTCATCGAGAAGCGCCGCCGCACGTGACGCTGCCCGCGCATCCCCAGCCGCCGCGCGAACGGCGGATCGTCGAGGACGCGCGCGAGCGCGGCTGCGATCTCGGACGGCTCGCGTCCGGCGAGGAGGACGCCGGTGCGCCCGTCGATCACCAGCTCGCGCGTACCGCCGGAATCGTTCGCGACGACCGGCACGCCCGCCGCGAGCGCTTCGAGCACCGCATTCGGGCTGCCCTGATGTTCGCCGAGCACCAGCGCGGCGTCATAGCGTCCGAGCAGCGCTGGCGCGTCGAACGCGGCGCCGTGCAGGACGATGCGCCCACCGTGCTCGCGGCGCTCTACGCCGATCGCGGCGAGCAGGGTGTGCGCGTAGTCGGCGTGGCGCGGCTCGGCCGTGCCGAGCACGTGCAACTCGGCGCGCGGGTGCGTGCGCCAAAGCAAGCGCATCGCCGCGACGGTCTCGACGAGGAACTTGCTCGGCGCGATGCGCCCGCTCACCACGATCCGGGGCGCTGCGCCCGCGGCACGGATGACCGGCCGGTCTTCTTCGGGCACGCCGTTCGGAATGACCGCGAGCCTGCCGCGGAACGCCGGCGGCGCGCGCCCGCGGTACTTGAGCACGAGCGTGTCGAGCCGCGCGTAGTATTCGTGCTCGCCGTAAGCGATCCACTGCTGGAATGCGGCCGTCGCGCTCATTTCCTCGAACGCGTACGCGCCGGGCGACACGTCCACCAGACGCACGTCCGACGCTTCCAGCACCTTCGCAAGCAGCAGCTTCACTTTCGCGTCGACGTTCCAGAAGCAGACGGTGCCGAAGCGGCCGGCGATCGCGTGACGCAGGATCGCTTCGGCGTGATCGAAGCAATCGCGCGAGGCGCCCGTGCGGTACGCGCGCACGCCGGCGTGCTCGAGCCGCCGTGTGAAATACGCGCTCGTCGAATCGCCGCAGACCGCGATCTCGAAGGGCAGGACGGATTTGAGGGCCCGCGCCAGATTCACGAGCGAGCGCTGTGCGCCGCCGGCATTGAGGTTTGCCGTGACGAAGAGCACCGCGGGCGTCTTCTCGAAAAGCCGCAGCAGGTGAAAGAGAGTCCACACGCGATGGCTCGGTGCGCCGCGCCACGCGGGGCGGTCGGGACGGCTGCCGGTCGCCGCGAGGACTGCGTCGGCCCACACGTCATCCGCCGCATCGAACGGCACCAGTGCGAGCCCCGGCCCGGAAAGCTCACCCTGACCGCCGACGGCTGCAGCAATCACCGGCAGGCCCGCCGAGAGCGCTTCGAGCGTCGCGATCGAAGCGCCTTCGTAGCGGCTGGTGTTGAGCACGACATCGAACGCCGGCAGGCACTCGGTCGCGTGCGGCACGAAGCCGGGCACCCGCACCCGCTCGGTGAGACCCAGCCGCTGCGCCTGCGCAAGGAGCGCCGCCCAGGCGAGCGCGCCATCGCGCCCGACGGGACCGCCCACGATGACCAGGTACGCGTCGCACCGATCGCGGACCGCGGCGAGCACCTTCAGCGCGCGCGGATAGGCTTTCTGCGGCTTCACACCGCCGATCATGCCGATCACGAGCGCATCCGGCGGCAGCGCCCAGCGCGCGCGCCATTCGCCGCGTGCGTCCGCCCGCAGCACCGGCGGCGTCGGGATGTGGCGCACGACGGCGACGGACGATCGCATGCCGTGCGCACGCAGCTCGTCGGCCGCGGCCTGCGAGACCGCGATCACCGAACGCGCATCGGCCATCGCCTGCGCCGGTTCCAGCCATCCGGCCGCGGCGTTGTGCAGCACCGGGATCGCGTGCACGCCGCCGCGCTCGAGCGCCGCCCGCTCGTCCGCCTTGAGCAGGTGGCAGAGCATGGTGGGGTTGACGGCCGCGATGCGCGCGCCGATCGCCTCGAGCTTCGCAGGAAGATCGACGCCGTGCAGCCGCGTCACCTCGACGCCATCCGGCACCGGCCATTCGTGATCGGCGTCGCGCAGCACGACGAGCCGCACGCGGTGCTGCGCCGCGCAGCCCGCCGCCCAGTCGAGCACGATGCGCTCCGCGCCGCCGAGCGCGAGGCTCGCGACCGCGGCCGTGACGTCGGTGCCGTTCCCGCGCATGAGCGGAAGCTGATCGACCGGGCCGCTGCCCGCGATCAGCGACGCTGCCGGCTCTACGAGTAGCGCGCTATCCACGTGTGAGGTTACTCTCGCGCACCGTGGTCCTCAGGACTCATTGCGGCGCGCGCTGCCGCCGTACTATACTCACGCGCCGCAACACCCATAAACAAAACTGCTCGGGGAAACCATGGCACTGTGGTCGTTCAAGACCGCCGCGCGTCACACGCGGTCTTCGTCTACGCACCAGTGGTACTGGCAGCTCGACACGCACCACAGCCTGCTGCTCACCTCCCTCAGGCTCTTCGTCACGCTCGAGGCATGCGTCGCGGACGCGCAGGAGAGCGGCTTCCGCGGCGCGCTGCACGTGCCTGAGAACCTCGCGTATCCCGCGGTGCTGACGTGGGAGGAGGGCGCGCCGCTCGGGAGCCGCGCGCGCATCGGGAACTCGTCCGCGCAGCAGGCGGTTTGATTTAAACCCACCCCCACCTGACCCTCCCCCCTCAGGGGGACGGCCGGGATGGGGGTGGGGTCTATCCCTAGCGGCGTTTCAGGCCCAGCAGCTTTGCTGCATTGCCTCCGATGATCTGATCCTTCTGCGCACGCGTGAGCGACGCGGTGCGCTCCACGAAATCCACCGGCTTGTAGTAGCCCATGTCGTACGGGTAGTCGGTCCCGATCACGACGTGGTCCGCCCCCCAGAGGTTCACGAGGTGCTCGAGCTGCTTCTCGTCGAACACCATGGTGTCGTAGTACATCTTCTTCATGTAGTACGACGGCGGGCGCGTGATGTGGTCGTGGCACTCGGGCCGCACCTTGTAGCCGTGGTCCATGCGCGCGGGGTAGTGCCCCATGTAGCCGCCGCCGTGCGCGACGACGATCTTCAACTTCGGGTAACGTTCGAGCACGCCGCCGAACACGATATGCCCGAGCGCGACGGTGGTGTCGAGCGGATTGCCGATGATGTTGCTGAGGAAGTGCTGCGTGAGGCGCGTCGGATCGGTGAAGCCCAGCGGATGCAGGAAGATCACCGCGCCGAGCTCTTCGGCCTTGCGCCAGAAGCGCTCGTAGCGCTTGTCCGCGATCTCCACGCCGCCCACGTTCGTGCCGAGCTCCATGCCGCGAAAGCCGAGCTTCTTCATGCAGTATTCGAGCTCCGCCACCGCGAGCTTCGGGTCCTGCATCGGTGCGGTGCCGAGCGCGACGAAGCGGTCGGGGTGCGATTGCGCGATCTCGGCGAGGCGCTCGTTGATCGCACGCGAGGTCTGGCGCCCGACGTCCGCATCGACGCGGTAGTAGTACTGGAGCGGCGAGGAGGAGATCGCCTGCACGTCGATGCCCATGCCGTCCATGTCCGAGAGCCGCTGCTCGATCGAGGTGAGCTTCCGGTCGAGCTCCGCGCGGAGCTTGCGCTGGTGCGCCTCGGTGCGTTTGTTGCGGTAGTGGACGAGCGCATTGCTGCCTTTGTCGGCTTTCGCAAGGTCGTCCGCGGCGGGCGTGTGCACGTGGCAGTGCAGGTCCACGGCGAGGCTGGTGTTGTTGCGTTTGACGACTTTCCGGTCCGCAGTGCGGACAGCCGCGCAGCTGCGCGGTGCGCATGTGAACAGCATGTTTCCTCCCTTGTTTACGGTGTCCGTGACGCGGCGGTGCGTCGGTGACGCACCCTACGATGGAAGCGCGAGCTTGGCAACATCCCGCAGGCGAACCGCGGCCGGTGCGTGTATCCTCGCCTGCGTGAGCGCATTCGCGGATCACTACCTGATGGAGGAGAGAACATGATCGCAGCAAGCGGAGTGCAGGCGGGCGGCGCCGGCGCGGTGCCGAGCATCATCTTTACCGATTGCGACATGCGTGAGCTGCCGCACGAGCCGATGCACATGGCCGCCGCGGGCGGCTCGGCGGGCGGCGGCACGCAGGCGGCCGGCAAGCGCCGCGAAGTGCTCGTCGGCGGCAAGCGCGTGAAGACGATCGACGTGCACGCGCACTGCGTGATCCCCGAGACGCTGAAGATCATGGGGCTCGAGGTCGCGCATCACGAGCTGCGGGGGCCCGGCATCTCGGAAGTCGGCGCGCGGCGCATCGCCGAAATGGACGCGCAGGGCATCGACGTCGAGGCGCTGAGCATCAACCCCCATTGGTACAAGGCCGACAAGGACCAGGCGGCCGAGGTCGTCCGCATCAACAACGAACGGCTCGCAGAGTTCTGCGGCACCTATCCCGATCGCATCGTCGCATTCGCGGCGGTGGCGCTGCAGTTCCCCGAGCTCGCCGTCGAGCAGCTCGAGCACGCAGTGAAGAAGCAGGGACTGCGCGGCGCGGCCGTCGGCGCGAGTTGCGCGGGCGTCGATTTCTCGGATGCGAAGTTCGCGCCGTTCTGGCGCAAGTGCGAGGACCTCGACGTGCTCGTCTTCATCCATCCGCAGAGCACGCCCGAGCTGCACAAGCGCCTCGCCGGCAACGGCTGGCTCGCGAACACGATCGGCAACCCGCTGGATACGACGATCTGCCTGGAGAAGCTCATCTTCGAGGGCACGCTCGACAAACACCCGAAGTTGAAGCTGTGCGCGGCGCACGGCGGCGGCTTCCTGCCCTCGTACGCGCCGCGCATGGACCACGCCTGCCGCGTGTCGCCGGACGAGTGCAATCCGAACATCAAGCTGAAGAAGAAGCCGACCGAATACCTGCGCGACATGTACTACGACACGCTGGTCTTCACCTCGGAGGCGCTGCGGCACATGGCGGCGGAAGTCGGCTCGGACCGGCTCGTCATCGGGACCGACCATCCGATCCCGTGGCACCCGGATCCGGTCACGCACATCATGGAAGCGCCGGGGTTCAGCGATGAGGAGCGGATTGCGATGCTCGGGGGAACAGCAGCAAAGCTGCTCAAGATCAAGTGATTGGGCGGTGCGTCATCGACGCACCCTACGGGGTGACGATTGTCGTAGGGTGCGTTGCCGACGCACCGCGCGTCACGGACGCACCGCGCACTACACGTTTTTCTTTCGAAATTCCGGCGCGACCTTGTTCATGAAGAGCCGGATGCTTTGGGCGGCGACTTCGTAAGGCATGGGCCCGAGGCGGAACACGAGGATCAGCCCGCCCACCCCGATCTTGTCGATCTCCGCGATCGCTTCGCATACCGTCGCCGGCGAGCCGCAAAGGAGCGAATGCTGCACCTGGTTGCGTGCGACCGGTCCAGGCTCTGCCTTGAGCAGCAATCCCTGCTCCTCATAGACCTTCTTCCGCATCGCCTGCCTGAACTCCTGCTGCGTGCGGAACGCACCCATCGCGAGGCGCTCGGCTTGCGCGTCGGTTTCCGCGACGAAGATGTTGCGCCACACCCAGGTCTCGTCCACGTTACGCGCGACCGTCGCTTCGTCGAAGCCCGATTCGCGCATCGTCTTGCGATAGAGATCCATGCGCTGCTGCGTGGTCTCGTTGCTCTGGATGTTCATGAGGAACGGCCGGCCCGCGCGCGCCATGCCGAGCATCGATTCCTCGCCCGCGCAGGCGCGGATGATGAAGGGGTGCGGCTTCGTGTAGGGCCGCGGGCGTAAGAGCGGCAGGCGCAGGTTCCAGTACTTGCCCTGGTGCTCGAGGTTTTCCGTCGTCCAGGCCTTGATCATCAGGTCCTCGGCTTCGACGAGGCGCTCGTACGCTTCCGCCGGATCGATGCCGTAGCCCTGGTAGTCGTAGATGTTGTAGGCGGTGCCGCGGCCGAGGCCCACCACGAGGCGGCCCTTGCTGATGTTGTCGATCAGCGCCATCTGCTCGGCCATGCGGATGGGGTGGTGCAGCGACATCTGCGCGACGGCGAAGCCGATGCGGATTTGCTTCGTGCTCGCGGCGAGCGCGGCGGCGAACGTCACCGGATCGACGTAGGCGCAGATCCCGTCGAAGTGATGCTCGGCGAGCCACAGCATTTCCATGCCGAGCTCGTCGCAGAGCTGCGCCTCGCGCAGCGTTTCCTGTATGACGCGCTGGTCGTCCTCGGGCGTCATCGCCGCGGGAAACAGGAAGTTGCTGAATTTCATCGGGGCCCTTTCGCTTCAACGGTGCGTCATCGACGCACCCTACGTCACACGTCACACGTCACCCGTCACGCCGTCATTCAATTCGTATCCCGGCGGCTTTCACGAGCTTCGTCCACCGCTCGATCTCGCTGCGGATGAGCTTGTCGAACTGCGCCGGGCTGGACGGCGCCGGATCGAGGCCCTGCGTAGCCAGCACGTCCACCATCGCCGGCATTGCGAGCACTTTAGCGACGGCCGCATGCAGGCGATCCACGATCGCCTTCGGCGTGCGCGACTGAACGACGAGGCCCTGCCAGTTCTCGACCTCGAAACCGGGCACGCCGGATTCCGCGATCGTGGGCACGTCGGGCACCGCTTTCGCGCGTTTGAGACCCGTGACGCCGATCGCGCGGACTTTTCCGGACTTCACCTGCGGCACCGCCGGCGGCATCGTGCTGAACACCATCTGCACCTGGCCCGTCATGAGATCGGTGAGCGCCGGCGCCGTCCCTTTGTAGGCGACGTGCGTGATCTGCGCGCCGGTCGCGTGCTTGAAGAGCTCGCCGGTCATGTGCAGCGACGAGCCCGCGCCCGCCGAGCCGTAGTTGAGCGCGCCCGGCTTCGCGCGCGCGAGCGCGAGCATCTCCTGCACCGATTTCGCGGGCAGGCCCGGGTATACGATGAGGATGAAGGGCGAGGTCGCCAGCATCGACACCGCGGCGAAGTCGCGCGGCGGGTTGTACGGCAGGCTGGGACGCAGCGCCGGATTGTGCGCGAGGCTGCCGACGCTTCCGAGGAAGAGCGTGTAGCCGTCCGGCGCCGCGGTCGCCGCGATCTGTCCGCCGATGAGCCCGCCCGCGCCGCCGCGATTGTCCACGATGACCTGCTGGCCGAGCGGCTCCGCGAGCCGCTGTCCCACTGCACGCGCGAGGATGTCGTTACCGCCGCCCGGCGGAAACGGCACGACGAGCCGCAGCGGCCGGTCGGGATACGCGGCGCCCGCCTGCATCGCCGCACACAAAAACAGGCTCAGACACGCTCTCCCAGGCCGCCGCAATGACGCCTCCGCGAAAAAAATCGGGGACAGACCCCGAGCTTAGCTGCGAACGGCCGCGGCCGGGGAACATAAATTGCGGGACAAGCGCCATGCCCAATTCCATACCGCGTCCCACATTTTTCCGCGCAGCAATAATTGCCGGTGTCCTCGGGCTCGCCGCGTGCGGCGAAGTCGCGAAGCTTCCCGAAACCGCGGGCGTCGGCCCGAACCCGACACTGCCCGAGCCGGTAAAAACGCTCTTTCCGACGGTCAACATCGCACCGGCGAAGGGCTGGCCGAACGGCCTGAAGCCGACCAGCGCGGCCGGCACGGCCGTCAACGCCTACGCCGGCGAGCTCGATCATCCGCGCTGGCTCTACGTGCTCCCGAACGGCGACGTGCTCGTCGCCGAGACGAACGCGCCGCCCAAGCCCGAGGACGGCAAGGGCATCAAGGGCTGGTTCATGAAGCGCACCCAGAAGAAAGCGGGTGCGGGCGTGCCGAGCGCGAACCGCATCACGCTGCTTCGAGATGCGGACGGCGACGGCGTCGCGGAGACGCGCTCGGTCTTCCTGAAGGACCTTGCGTCGCCGTTCGGCATGGTGCTGGTCGGCAACGATCTCTACGTCGCCAATACCGACGCGCTGGTGCGCTTTCCCTACAAGCCCGGCGACACGCAGATCTCCGCGGCGCCGACGAAAGTCGTCGACCTCCCCGGCGGGCCGCTCAACCATCACTGGACGAAGAACGTCATCGCGAGCCGTGACGGCTCGAAGCTCTACGTGACGGTGGGTTCGAACAGCAACGTCGCCGAGCACGGCATGGAGCAGGAGAAAGGCCGCGCGGCGATCTGGGAAGTGGACGCGAAGACCGGCGCGTATCGCGTGTTCGCCGAGGGCCTGCGCAATCCGAACGGGCTCGCCTGGGAGCCGACGACCGGCGCGCTGTGGGCCGTCGTCAACGAGCGCGACGAGCTCGGCAGCGATCTCGTGCCGGACTATCTCACGTCGGTGAAAGACGGCGGCTTCTACGGCTGGCCCTACAGCTATTACGGGCCGCACGTCGATCAGCGCGTGACGCCGCAGCGCGAGGATCTCGTCGCGAAAGCGATCGTTCCCGACTACGCGCTCGGCTCGCACGTCGCCGCGCTCGGGCTGACGTATTCCGAAGGCAACGCGCTGCCGGCGCCGTTCGCGACCGGCATGTTCGTGGGCGAGCACGGCTCGTGGAACCGCAAGCCGCGCGCGGGCTACCAGGTCGTGTTCGTCGCGTTCAACGCGGGCAAGCCGGCGGGCGGGCCGGTGCCGGTGCTGACGGGCTTCGTGAGCCCGGACGGTGATGCGTATGGCCGTCCGGTGGGCGTCGCGATCGACAAGCGCGGGGCGTTGCTCGTGGCGGACGATGTGGGGAATGTGGTGTGGCGGGTGAGCGCCGCTAAGCAGTAGCCCTACGCCGTCATTCCGGCTACCGCCGTAGTTGAAAGGCGCCGGAGCGCAAAACACGCAAGGGTTTTGTAATAGGCTTCCGGACGCGAAGCGGCATCGTGCTACAGCCGCGAGGTCGCTAGGGTGAACCTAGAGCAACTTCGGGACGCCAAGACCCGTGCGGGTGTGGCCGACGGCCCGAGGTAGCTGTGCCACCGTGCATTCCAGTTCGCGACGCGGGTGTTCATGGCCTGCGAGGTTTTGCGTCCAGCCGTTGAAGTAGGTTCACTTGGCGAGGTGCCACAAAACGCGACAACGGCTGCCGACTACATACGCATCCGAAAAATCTTGCGTGTATTGCGTTCCGGCGCCCTTAAAAAAACCAAACCCAACGTCAAAATGGATTCCGTATGTGCGTCCGCTACCGGGACCTACGGAATGACGGTGGGGGTGCCAGCGGCTAATATGCGGACTCGACAAATCACGCAGGAGCCGCCATGCCGCTGTGCCGCTGCCTCTTCAGTGCGTTCGGGATCGCCACGCTGTTCATTGCGATGCCCGCGGATGCGCAGACCTGGCCGGCGAAGCAGGTGCGAATGGTCGTGCCGTATACGCCCGGCGGCGGCATCGACACCGTGGCGCGGCTGCTTGCGCAAAAGCTCGGCGAGCAGACGGGCGGCGTGTTTGTCGTCGATAACCGGCCGGGCGCGGGCGGCGTCGTCGGTGCGGAGATCGTCGCGCGCGCGGCGCCGGACGGTCACACGCTGCTCGCGTCGTCGACCGAGTTCGCGATCAACCCCGCGGTGCGGAAGCTCCCCTACGATGCGCTGAAGGATTTCGCGCATGTGTCGCAGCTCGCGTCGGTGCAGTTCGTCCTCGCGAGCCATCCCTCGGTGCCGATCCGCAGCGTGAAGGACCTCGTCGCGCTGGCGAAAGCGCGGCCGGGACAGCTTACTTACGGCTCGTCGGGCACCGGCGGCGGACCGCATCTCGCCGGCGAGCTCTTCCAGGCGATGAGCGGCATCCGCTGGGTGCACGTGCCGTTCAAGGGCGCGGGCCCGGCGGCGATCGCTGTGATGAGCGGCGAGATCGATTTCTCCTTCGGTGCGACGATCGGACTTCTCGGGCCCGTGCGCAGCGGCAAGCTCCGCGCGATCGCCGTGACGGGCACGCGCCGCTTTGCCGAGCTGCCCGACGTGCCGACGGTCGCCGAATCCGGCGTGCCGGGTTACAGCGCGACGGGCTGGTATGGCCTCTACGCACCGGGCGGCACGTCGCCGGAGCTCGTGCGCCGCCTCCATATCGAAGCCACCCGCGCGCTCGGTGCGCCGGACGTTAAAGAGAAGCTCGCGAAAGCCGGCAACGAGTACGTGATGAGCCCGCCCGACGAGTTCGCGGCGTTCGTGCGCGCCGAGATCGCGAAGTGGTCGAAGCTCGTCAAGGACGCCAACATCCGCATCGAATGACGCAGTCAACCAGAGGGAGGAAACCATGACGAGTCGGAGGGACTTCATCAGGAATGCCGCCGCGGTGACGGGCGCGATGGCCGCCGGCGTGGTGTTCACCGGCTGCACCACTGCCGGTGCGCCTCAGGCGCAGGCTCGAGCGGCGGGCAGCGGACGCCGGCGCGAGGTCGTCGTCAGCGGCCGCCGTGTGAAGACGGTCGACGTGCACGCGCACTGCATGATTCCCGAGGCCATGAAGCTCATGGGGCGCAAGGTCGATCTCGCCGCGCTCGTCATCGGTCAGGACCGCATCCGCGTGATGGACGAGCAGGGCATCGACGTGGAAGCGCTCAGCATCAACCCGATCTGGTACGAGCTGCCGCGCGACGTGGTGACGCAGGTGGTGAAGGTGCAGAACGAGAAGCTCGCCGAGCTCGTCGCGTCGCAGCCCGACCGCTTCGTCGCATTCGCGTCGGTGGCGATGCAGTTTCCGGATCTCGCGGTCCGGCAGCTCGAGGAGGCGGTGAAGAAGCTCGGCATGCGCGGCGTCGCGGTGGGGAGCCGCGTCGGGCCGCTGGAATTCGCGGACCCGAGCTTCCACCCGTTCTGGGCGAAGTGCGAAGAGCTCGGCGTGCTCGCGTTCATCCACCCGGCGGGCGTGCCGCAGCTCAATTCGCGGTTGAAGGGCAACGGCGTGCTGGAGAACGTGATCGGCAACCCGCTCGACACGACGATCGCGCTCTCGCACCTCATCTTCCAGGGGACGCTCGACCGCTACCCGGGGCTCAGGATCTGCTCCGCGCACGGCGGCGGTTACCTTCCGTCGTACGCCGACCGCTCGGATCACGGCTGCCTCACGTTCCCCCAGCGCTGCGACAAGAACATCGTGCTGAAGAAGAAGCCGACCGAGTACCTGAAGCAGCTCTACTTCGATTCGCTCATCTTCACGCCGGAGGCGCTCACGCACCTTGCGCGCCAGGTCGGCACGCGCCAGCTCGTCATGGGCAGCGACTACCCGTTCCCGTGGGAGGACAAGGCGGTCGACCACATCCTCAATACGCCGGGGCTCAGCGATGACGAGAAGATCGCGATACTGGGTGGTACCGCGGCGCGCTTGCTCGGCATCAAGTGACGGTGCCGCGAGGGGCCGTCATCCTCGCGTACGCGAGGATCCATTTTGAAACGAATTGAACGTCAAACTGGATCCCGGATCGCGTCGTGGACGACGCGTCCGGGATGACGGCCTTCCGGCTAACGGCAATCGCCCGTCATCCTCGCGTACGCGAGGATCCATTTTCAATCGGATTGAACGTCAACATGGGTCCCGGATCGCGCGGCGCGCGTCCGGGATGACGGCAACTTTGCGGATGCCGGTCTGACTTGTGCGCGGCGTGGTCGGCCGCTACCGCCTGATGTTCATGGTCTCCTCCCGTCATCACCTCGTCACGTATCCCTTGAACACGAACTTCTGCGCCCGCTTCCCGTCCTGCACCTCGGTCACGTAGAGGTTGCCTTTCGCGTCCACGTTCATGTGGTGCAGCACGTAGAACTCGCCGGGTGCGACGCCGGGACGGCCGAAGGAGTCGAGCGGCTGCAGCGTCTTGCGATCGAGGATCCATACGCGCGCGGGACTGCGGCTCGCGACGTAGAGGAAGCGTTGCCCGGGATCGTGCGAGAACGCGGTGCTCGCGACCGTCTGCCCGTTGCCGCAATGAGGCGCTTCGCACCAGCGGTCGACGAAGACCTGGTTCACGTATGTGCCATCGAGCGTGAAGACCTGCACGCGTTTTCCCCCGCGGTCGGACACGTACACGAGCCCGTCGTTGGATACGCGCGCCGCGTGCACCGGATTCACGAACTGATCGGGGCCGGGCCCTGTTTCTTCCTTCGCCGGGATGCGCGCGGCCTCGGAGACTTTCGGTTTCGGCGACACCTTGTCGAGCGGCGCTTTGCCGAACGCGCCCCACATGCGCTTGAACGCGCCGGTGTCCGCGTCGAACACGATGATGCGCTTGTTGCCGTAGCCGTCCGCGACGAAGAGCTCGTTCGTCTTCGCGTAGTAGAACGTGTCGGCGGCCATGTTGACGTTCTGCGTGTCCGCGTTGCCGGTGCTCGCGCCCTTGCGGCCGATCTGCATCACGAACTTGCCCTCGCGCGTGAACTTGACGAGGTGATGGTCGGTCTTGCCGTTGCCGCCGATCCACACGTAGCCTTTGGGATCGACGTAAATGCCGTGCTCGGTCTCGGGCCAGTCGTAACCCGCACCGGGGCCGCCCCAGCCCTGCACGAAGTTGCCGGCCTCGTCGAATTCGAGCACCGGCGGCGCGGACCTGCCCTTCTGGTCGGTGCGCACGGTGCTCGGACGCTGGAGGATCCACGCGTGGCCGCGCTCGTCGATCGACACGCTGGAGACTTGCCCGAACACCCACTTCGACGGCAGCTTCGGCCACGACGGATCGACTTCGAAGCGCGGCACTTCGCGTGTCTCCGCGGACATCGGCGGCGCGCTGCATCCGCCGAGTATTGCACTGCCGAGCGCAAGCGACGCCAGTGCGCTCGCCGCCGTTCTTCGCTTCATGTGGCCTCCCCATGCTCGCGGCATCAGCGATGCAGCGGGTATGGTAATGCATCGGCGTGATGATCAGGCGGTGCGACAGCGACGCACCCTACGCCGCACGTATCGGCATCACCGCGCAGGGTGCGTCGCCGGCGCACCGCCAACGGCACTCGATCGGCGTGCGGGTGTGCGCTAGCGGTAGATCTCGCTGACGCTGCGCCGCGCGGCATCCGCACCGATGGTGCGCTCGATCGCGATGCGGCCGCGCGCGTCGGGCGTGAGCACGCCGCGCGCATCGACCGCCGCGGTACTCGCCACGAGCCGGCCGCTCTCCTCGTACAGGCGCCGGTACTCGCACTCGGGACAGGGCGCGCCGTTCGCACGCGCGAGGCTCACGAGCACGTAGTGACCGCCGGCGGCGCCTGCGACGCAGGTCCAGCCGAACGCGTGGTAGTCGAGCACCTGCACCGGCACTTTCGCGATGTCGCGCGCTTCGTAACGCGCGTGCAGGCCGACGCGCACGCGCCGCTCGCCGCGCTGGAACGAAAGCGTCTCCGAGATGCAGTGCGGCGTCGCCGAATAACACTCGGCGAGTGCCCGCACCTGGGTGCGCCCGCACTCCATGTAACCCACGCGCCACTCGGTGCCGACCTGGGCCGATGCGAGCGTTGCCGTAAGCCCCGCGACAGTAATCGCGCAAGCGCGCGCAAACCCTCGGGTTAACCCTCTAGGGACTAACCCTATATTCACAAATCCTTCACAAGTTTTCGACGCGCGGTACACAAGGTGCTTGTTAACGTTGCGGCCCGCAGAAGCACACGCCTCTGCCGGCTCCACCACCTCACCCGGAGGATTCAATGCAACACTCTGCCGCAGATTCGAAGAAGTTCCATGACATGACGGCCGGCGAAAAGATGGTGTTCGTCGGCAAGCTCGTGGTGTTCCTCTGCTCGTTCGGTTTCGCGTTCCCGCTGCTGCTGAACGACTGAGACGCTCTTTAAACCCACCCCCATCCCGACCTTCCCACTGAGGTGGAAGGAGACAAACGTCCCCTCTCCATCAGGGGAGGGCTCGGGTGGGGTGGGCTTGATCTCTAGCGCGCCAGCGGGTCAGGGCGCAGCTGGAACTTCACCACCTTCGGCCGTGTTCCGCGGCCGCCTTCCATGTGGAACGGCGCGCGCGTCGACGTCGTCGCCCACAGCCCCTTGCCTTTCCATCCCGCGTCCGGATCGTCGATTCGGCCGTCCAGCCATTTCGCATAAAAGCCCATGGGGTACGGCACGCGCAGCGTGACGAAGCGCCCATCCACGAGCGCAAGCAGTCCGTCGTTGAGGTTGCCCGTCGCGATCGGCACGTTGCGGCCGAGGCCGAACGTGTCGAACTGATCCACCCACGTGTAATAGCTCGATTCGACGCTGCCGCTCGCCTTCACGTTCTGGAACTGCGGGCCGGGGAACGGATAGAGCGTCCATCCTTCGGGGCAGTGCTTGCCGGTCGCCTTCGGCCCGTTCAGCGGTCCCTTGCACTTGCGCCGATCGAAGCTCGCGAGATGTCCGCTCGCGGCCGACGCCCACACCACGCCGTCGCGGTCGATGTCCATGCCGCGCACGCCGTAGCCGTTCGCTGCGAGCGGTAACTCGTAGGCTTCGGCGAGCGCCGTCTCGCTCGGGTTCGGTCCGGGATTGATGCGCACCACGCTGCCGGGAAAGCCGAGCGCCGAGCCCCAGATCGAGCCGTCGGCCGGGTTCACCGCGACGCCGTAGAAGCCCACCGCGATGCGCTTGTCCTTCGCCGGATCGACCGCCTGGTTCGGCTCGACCCACGCGTCGCGCTTCCCGTTGCCGTTGGTGTCGAGCACGATCGGCGTCCAGCCCTGCGCGCGCTGCTCGTCGCCGGTCTCCTCGAAGAGCTTGCGGTTGAGCCACCCCACGACCTGGTTGCCCGCGTCCCCGCTCGTCCACAGCGTGTGGTTCGCGTCTTCGGCGAACACGAGGTGGTGCGTCTGGAAGCAGGTGCTGATCAGCGTGAACTTGCCGCTCTTGGGGTCGTACATCGAGAGATGGCGGTTCGAGCGCTGGAGCGGGAAGGCTTTCGCGGACGGATGATCGCTGCCCGCACGGCAGAACGCGGGATTGTCCGGCGGACGCACGCGCGCCGTGAACCACACCCGCGACTGCTCGTCGTACATCGGGTTGTGCATCGAGGTCTGGCTGTCCCAGATCGGCTTCGGACCCCAGTACGGCGAGGGCTGCATCGGGTTCGTCGCCGACGTCGGCGTCGCCGGATCGCGCACCGGGTGCTTCACCTCGGTCGCCGTGTGACGCACGGGATCGAGCACCGGGATGAAGTCCGTGCTCTCTTCCGGCGTGCCGAAGATGAGCCCGTTCGGATTGATCGTCGGCTTGCGTTTGTCGGTCGAGATCTCATCGTGCATGTACGCGGTGGGCCGGCTCCAGTCCCACAGCGTGATGACGATGTTGCGCTCGACGCCCCGCGGACGCGGCGGCTCGGTCGCCGGCACCTCGCCCCCCTTGATGCGGTCGGTCCAGTCGGCGAAAAGCCTCAGCGCGTAGGGCGAATCGACACGATTGATTGCGGCGGCCATCTGCGCCATCGCCTGTCCCGAATGGATGCGCTGCGACCACGCTTCGCTCGAAGGGCTCAGGTGCGAAAAGGCATCGGGGATCGTGCGCGTCGCCTTGTTGCCGAGCTGGTGACACGTGATGCAGCCGTTGGTCTTCACGACGTTCAGCCATTCCGGCTGCGTCATCACCTTGAGCGGTCCGCCCGGCGTGCCGAATTCGGACGGCTCGGGAATGCGCAGCATCGAGTACCACCACGCGGCCGGGTAATACTCCGCGGCCGCGGCCGGCGTGAGCGCGACGACCGCTCTCAAATCGAGGAGCTTGCCGGGCGTGGTTTCGATCTTCCGGGAATCGATGAGGCCGTAGCCGCGCGCCCACACGCTGTAGCGCGCGTCCGGCAGGTCGGGAATGACGTAGCGGCCCTGGTCGTCGGTCACGACGATCTTCGCGAGCTTCGTCGGGAGATCGGTCGTCTCCGCGATCACCCACACGCCGGCTTCGGGACCATTCGCGCTGGTGACCACACCGCCGAGATCGCGCTCGCCGATCGTGACACCGCTCGGGCTTTGCTGTGTGCTCGCGCTCTGGCACGCCGCGAGCACGCCCGCCAGGATCGCCGCGACTACGCTGTGCTTGTTCATCGTTGTCACTCCCCGTCGCATGGCCGCCGATGTTGCCATAATAGACAGACCCGCGATGCCGGCCCAATCCCGAAAAACAACGCTCCCACTGGTGGTCGCGCTCGGCGTGACGCAGACGATCGCCTGGGCGTCGTCGACGTATCTCATCGCCATCCTCGCGCGCCCGATCGCGCAGGACCTCGGCGTACCGGCCTCGCACGTCTTCGGCGCCTTTTCCGTGTCGCTCATCGTGATGGCGCTCACCGGACCGCCGGCCGGCCGCGCGATCGATCGCTGGGGCGGGCGCGGCGTGCTCGTGCTGTCGAACGTCGTGCTCGCTGCGGGGCTCGTCCTGCTCGGCGTGTCGACGAGCGCGGCAATGTTGTTCGCGGCGTGGTGCGTGATCGGCGCCGGGATGGCGCTCGGCCTGTACGACGCCGCGTTTGCGACGCTGGTGCGGCTGCACGGCGTGGAATCGCGCGGGCCCATCACCGGCATCACGCTGATCGCGGGGTTCGCGAGCACCGTCGGCTGGCCGCTCACCGCGTGGCTGCTCGCCACGTACGGCTGGCGGCCGGCGTGCTTCGCATGGGCCGCGCTGCACCTCTTCGTTGCGCTGCCGATCAACGCGATCTTCATTCCGGCGGTGCGTGGGCGCGCGCAGGCCGTCGAACCTTCGGCCGCCTCCGTCGAGTCTCCCGCATCGTCATCGAACCGCGGCGCCCGTTATGCGTTCGCGCTGCTCGCGGTGTACGCGGCGCTCACATCGTTCGTGACTTCGGCGATGGCGGCACATCTGCCGGGGCTGCTGCTCGCGGTCGGCACGACGGCGGTCGCGGCGATCACCGCGGGCGCGCTGCTCGGACCCGCGCAGGTGGTCTCGCGGCTCGCGGAGTTTCTCGCGGCGCGCCGCTTCCGCTTCCATCCGCTCGCGAGCGCGCGGGTGGCGACGGCGCTGCACCCGCTGGGCGGCGTGGTGCTGGGTTTCTTCGGGGGGCCCGCGCTCGTCGCCTCGCTCTTTGCGCTGCTGCACGGCGCGGGCAACGGCATGATCACCATCGCCAAAGGCACGCTGCCGCTTGCCATCTTCGGGGCGGCGGGCTACGGCCAGCGGCAGGGCTTGCTCGGAATCCTCGGGCGCAGCATGCAGGCGCTCGCCCCCTACGCGTTCGGCGTCACGCTGGAGCGTTACGGCGCTGGCGCGGCAATCGGGCTGTCGGTTATCTTGTCATTGGCCGCGCTGGCATCGCTGTTGCTCCTGCCTGCGAACGTAACCGACAAGGAGGCCCCATGAATACGTCTTCCAGGCTCGTGGTTGCCGTGAGCCTCGCGTTCGCCGCAGCGAACGCGGCGGGCGTCGAACTGAGCGATGCGCAGCGTGTGGAATTGCGGGAGCGCGCCCAGACGCTCCAGGCGCAGCGCGTGCAGAATCCGTCGATGGCGGGTGACCTGAGCCTCGACCGGCCGCAGGGCGACGTGAAGCTCGATCAGAACAAGGGCGAGGTGAAGCCGAGGGTCAAGACGGCGAAGAAGCCGAAAAGCAAAAGCAAAAGCAAAGGCAAGCCCAGGCACGGCCGCTCGCTGAGCGACCTGCCCGGCGCGTTCGTGCGTTGAGCGCGGTGCGTGAACGACACATGCGGTGCGTCAGCGACGCACCCTACGGAATGACGGGCTTCCGGCGCGTCATCGTGATGCTCGCGATGGTGCTCGCCGCGCAGCTTGCCTGTGCGGCCGACGCGGAGATCGGCGCGATCGTCATGCACGGCAAGTGGGGCTCACCCGACCGTCAGGTGAAAAGCGTGGCCGATGCGCTGGAGCGCGCGGGCTTCGTCGTGGCGAATCCCGAGATGGCGTGGTCGCGGCGGCGGCTCTACGACAAGAGCGTCGAGCAGACGGACACCGACGTCGATGCCGAAATCGAGAAGCTGAAAGCGCGCGGCGCGAAGCAGATCTTCCTCGTCGGTCACAGCCTCGGCGCCGCCTACGCGCTGCACCAGGGCACGCGCGCGGCGTTCGCCGGCATCGTCGCGATCGCGCCCGGACATCGGCCGGAGAGCCCGCGGCTCGCGGACGCGCTCTCCGGCGATGTTTCGAAAGCGCGCGAGCTCGTCGCCGCCGGAAAACCTGCGGAACCTGTCTCGTTCACCGACTTCAATACCGGCAACCGCCGCGAGCGCATGAACGTGTCCGCCGCGTCGCTCGTGAGCTACTTCGATCCGGCGGGGCCGATGAACATGGGCCGCAACGTGAGAGAGGTGAAGCCCGAGACGCCGGTGCTGTGGCTCGTGCCCGCGCGCGAGGAAGCCGGGCTGCGGCAGGGCAATCTCGCGCTCTACAGGCAGCTCCCGGGCAATCCGAAGACGAAGCTCGGCGAGCCCGACGCCGACCACCTCGGCGCGCCGGCCGCTTCGACGGCGATGATCGTGGAGTGGATCGGGAGCGTGACGAAGTAAACGTCAGAATGGATTCCGTATGTGCGTCCGCTGGCGGGACCTACGGAATGACGGCGCTTCGCGCCGCTCGCTCCGGCTCCTTGAGTCGTAGGGTGCGTCGCTGACGCACCGCCGTCACACCGAGACGGATTCGATACGGGCGATGGCGGTTCTCCGGGCGAAAGGCTTTAAAATAGCGGCACGTTACCCCCCGTTCGTCGCTCCGGCCTCCCGCCGGGATGACGCCAAGCCCGGAGTCCTCATGCCTCAGCCCCTGTTCCATCTCGCATTTCCCGTCGACGACCTCGCCAAGGCGCGTGCGTTCTACGGCAGCCTGCTCGGCTGTCCCGAAGGCCGCTCGGCCCAGGACTGGGTGGATTTCGATTTCTACGGTCACCAGATCGTCGCTCACCTCGCGCCGGACGAAGTCGGCCATCGAGCGACTTCCAAGGTCGACGGCCACGACGTGCCGGTGCGTCACTTCGGTGCGATCCTGTCGATGACCGAATGGGAAACGCTCGCGGAGAAACTGAAGAAAGCCGACACGCGGTTCGTGATCGAGCCGCACGTGCGCTTCAAGGGCCAGGCCGGCGAGCAGGCCACGATGTTCTTCCTCGACCCCTGCGGCAACGCGCTCGAGTTCAAGGCCTTCGCCGATCGCTCTCAAGTCTTTGCCAAGTAATCGGGGACAGCCCCCCTTATTTTCGCGAACTTGGGGTCTGTCCCCGATTTTTTGGCTACAGTGCTGTTTTTCGGAATAACAGGAGGAATCATGCAACACATCATCAAGGCGCTGCTTTGCGCAGCCGCTTTCGCTCTCGCGCTGCCCGCGGCCGCGCAGGAGAAGATCCAGCTCTCGATCGCGACCGGCGGCACCGGCGGCGTCTACTACCCGCTGGGCGGCGGCATGGCCAACGTGCTGTCGAAATACGTTCCCGGGATCACCGCGACCGCTGAGGTGACCGGCGGCTCGGTCGATAACCTGAAGCTGATCGGCACCGGCAAGCCGTATATCGCGTTCGCCATGGCCGACGCGAGCCAGGACGCGTACAAGGGCGAGGACAAGTTCAAGGGCCACAAGGTCCCGTTGAAGACGCTGATGATCCTCTACCCGAACCGCATGCACGTGGTCAGCGTCGAAGGCACGGGCGTGAACACGATGGCGGACCTGAAAGGCAAGCGTGTCTCCACCGGCTCGCCCGGCAGCGCGACCGAAGTCATGGCCTTCCGCCTGCTCGAAGCCGCCGGCCTCGACAAGGACCGCGACGTCAAGCGCGAGCGCCTCGGGGTCGCCGAATCGGTCAACGCGATCAAGGACAAGAAGATCGACGCCTTCTTCTGGGTCGGCGGCCTGCCCACCGCGTCGGTCACCGACCTCGCGGCCACGCCCGGCGTGAAGATCAAGATGATCGAGCACGCGAGCCTCGTGCCGGCGATGAACAAGAAGTACGGCAACCTGTACTTCACCGACGTGATCCCGAAAGCCACGTACAGCGGCATGGCCGGCGACAACCATATCGCGTCGGTCTCGAACATCCTCGTCGCGAACGAGAAGCTCTCCGACCAGGCCGCCTACAACATCGTGAAGACGGTGTTCGACAAGCGCCAGGAGCTCATCGCCGTGCACAAGGAAGCCGAGAACTTCAAGCTCGAGTCGCAGAAGCAGGCGGCGACGCCGATCCCGTTCCATCCCGGGGCGGTTAAATACTTCACCGAGAAGGGCGTGAAATTGCAGTAGACGGTGCGTCAGTGACGCACCCTACGGTTTCGTACGTAGTGCCGCCAGGCGCATAAGCGGTGTAGTTGTGCCCGAAGGAGCGGCGTAGAACTTTCCGCCCCGCCGATGAAACGGCGGGGTTTTTTATTTGTATCATAGGTGGTGGCGAGCGGGAGGAGACCCGTAATGTCCGAAAAAGAGCTGCCGATAGTCGACGAGAAGAACATCAGCGCAGAGGAAGCGCCGCTCACCGAGGAACAGAAGAAGCGCCTCGAGGAGTTCATCGAGGAAGAAGAGGGCGCACTCAATCGCTACACCGGCGCGCTCGCGGTGCTGATGACCGCGGCCGCGGTGATCATGTCGCTCTTCCACCTCTACGCCGCGGTCGAGATCGTCCCCGCGTTCATCCTGCGTCCGGTGCACGTCGCCTTCGCGCTCGCGCTCGTCTTCCTGCTCTTCCCCGCCCACAAGCGCTTCCGTCACCGGCTCATGTGGTGGGACGTGACCTTCGCGCTCGTCTCGGTCGGCATCATCGCCTACATCCTCTACTGGGGCGACGAGCTCGGCGACCGTGCAACGGTGCCCACCGAGACCGACGTGATGGTCGGCATCGCGCTGATCGTGCTGATCCTCGAAGGCTGCCGCCGCAGCTCGACGTGGATCCTGCCCTTCATCTGCCTCTGTTTCCTCGCGTACGCGCTGTTCGGTTCCTTCCTGCCGGCGCCGTGGACTCACAAGGGCTACGAGGTCGACCGGCTGGTGGGCGCGCTCTACATGACGCTCGAAGGCATCTTCGGCACCGCGATCGACGTGTCCTCGACGCTCATCATCCTCTTCACCATCTACGGCGCGGTGCTCCAGTATTCCGGCGCGGGCAAGTTCTTCATCGACTTCTCCTTCGCGGCGATGGGCGGCAAGCCCTCGAGCGCCGGCCGCGCGGTCGTCATGGGCTCGTTCCTGCTCGGCGGGCCGTCGGGCTCGGGCGTCGCGACGACGGTGACGCTGGGCTCGGTCGCGTGGCCGCTCCTCCAGCGCTCGGGGTACGGCAAGGAAGCCGCGGGTGGCCTGCTGGCCGCAGGCGGCCTGGGCGCGATCCTCTCGCCGCCGGTGCTCGGCGCGGCCGCGTTCCTGATCGCGGAGTTCCTCAAGATCTCGTATCTCGACGTGATCCTGATGGCGACCATCCCCACGATCCTCTTCTACCTCGCCATCTTCATCATGGTCGAGATCGACGCGCGCAAGTTCCACATGGCCACCGTCCTGGTGGACAAGCACCAGACCGCGCTCGCGCTGGCGCGCCGCTACTGGTATCACTTCGTGTCGCTGCTCGCGATCGTCGTGTTCATGCTCCTGGGCTACTCGCCGGTGCTCTCGGTGTTCTGGGCGACGCTCACCACCGCGGTGCTCTCGTTCATCCGCCGCGACACCGCGATCATTTCGTACGACGTATTCCAGGGCCGCGTGCCGGTCGTGCAGGGCATCTGGGGCTCCGGGCTCATCAAGGCGCTCCAGGGCGGCTCGCTCGGCATGCTGAACGTCGCGATGACCTGCGCCTCCGCGGGCATCATCGTCGGGGTCGTGACGCTCACCGGCCTCGGGCTCAAGTTCAGCTCGATCGTGCTCGATTACGCCGAGAGCGGCGCGCATGGCCTGGTCGCGCTATGGGGGCTCTTCGGCGCCGAACAGACACCCGCGCTGCTGCACGACATGCGGCTCCTGCTGACGGCGATGTTCACGTCCCTCATCGTGTGGATCGTCGGGCTGGCCGTGCCGGTCACCGCGTCGTACATCATCTGTGCGGTGATCGCGGCGCCGGCGCTCATCAAGCTCGGCGTTCCCGACTTCGCGGCGCACATGTTCATCTTCTATTACGCCGTGCTCTCCGAGGTCTCGCCCCCGACGGCGCTGTCGCCCTTTGCGGCCGCGGCGATCACCGGCGGCGGACCGTATCGCACCACGCTCCAGTCGTGGAAATACACCGCACCCGCGTTCCTCGTGCCCTTCATGTTCGTGCTCGATCCCGCCGGCGTGGGCCTGCTGCTGACCGGCTCGTTCAAGAATCTCGCGCAGGCCGACTGGGCTTCGATTGCACGCGTGACGATCACTGCCGCATTCGGCATCGCCGCGCTCGCGGGCGGCCTCCAGGGCTGGCTCTACCGCAAGACGACGCTGCTCGAGCGCTGGATGCTCATCATCGCGGGCTTGATGCTGGTATATCCGACCCCGCTCTTCGACTACATCGGGCTCGCGCTCGTCGCGGCGGTCGTCGTGCTCCAGAACGTGCGCCGCCCCGGGCTCGCGTCGTCGGCGTAAGCATGCTCGAGAGCTATCACGCCCGGCTCGCGACGCCGTTTGCCGTGCTCGGCATCCGCACCGTCGGGAGCTGGGTGACCGATATCGAGTACCTGCCGCGCGGCGCCGCGACGCTCGCGCCGCTCAATCCGCTCGCGGCGCGGGCGTGTCGGGAGATCGAGCGCTACCTGGACGACCCGGACTACGTGCCCGACCTGCCGTTCGACTACAGGGGCACCACCTTCCAGTGCAAGGTGTGGCGGCAGATCCGGGCGATCCCCGCCGGGCGCACCCTCACCTACATGGACGTCGCGCGGGCGCTACGCACCGCGCCGCGGCCGGTCGGCGGCGCGTGCGGGGCGAATCGCATTCCCATCGTCATTCCGTGCCACCGCGTCGTGAGCGCGAGCGGCATCGGCGGCTTCATGCGCGGCGGCGGCGAGCCGGCGCTCGCGATCAAGCGGTGGCTCCTCAGGCACGAGGGCGTGTCGGTCTAGGCATGGCGAAAGCGGGCACCAACGCGAGCATGCTCGACGAATTCTGCGACACGCTGTGGCTCGAGGACGGGCTCGCGCGCAACACGCTCGACAGCTATCGGCGCGATCTCGATCTCTTCGGCCAGTGGCTGCAGAAGTCGGCGGGCAAGGGACTCGTCGACGCGCATCACGGTGACATCCAGGCCTATTTGGGCCACAAGTTCGCGCAGAAGGCGCGGGCGACGAGCGCGGCGCGGCTGCTGTCGAGCCTGAAGCGCTTCTACCGCCACCTCGTGCGTAACGGCAAGGTCGCCGCCGACCCGACGCTCAAGATCGATACACCCGCGCTGCCGCGGTCGCTGCCCAAGACGCTCACGGAAAGCGACGTGGAGAGCCTGCTTGCCGCACCCGACATCGAGACTGCGCTGGGCTTGCGAGACAAGGCGATGCTGGAGATGCTCTATGCGAGCGGGCTGCGCGTCTCCGAGCTCGTCACGCTCAAAGCCGTGCAGGTGAGCCGCGACATGGGCGTGGTGCGCGTCATGGGCAAGGGGTCGAAGGAGCGCCTCGTGCCGCTGGGCGAGGAAGCGCTCTCGTGGCTCGCGCGCTATCTCGCGGAGGCACGGCCAGCGCTGCTGTCCGGCAAGGCGAGCGACGATCTCTTCGTCACCGCGCGTGCGCAAGCGATGACGCGCCAGGCGTTCTGGTATCTCATCAAGCGCTACGCCGCGCGAGCCGCGATCAACAACGCCATCTCGCCGCACACGCTGCGCCACGCGTTCGCGACGCACCTGCTCAATCACGGGGCCGACTTGCGCGTGGTGCAGCTACTGCTCGGGCATTCGGATATCTCGACGACGCAGATTTATACGCACGTCGCGCGGGAGCGGCTGAAGCAGCTCCATTCGAAGCATCACCCCCGCGGATGAGTTGCGGCAGCGGAGCGAGCACTGCGCGCCGAGGGAAGGGAGGTCTCGGGGGGAAACCGTGGTTTCCCTCCGAGGCGTTTACCGGCGCTTGCGCGGCAGCCGCAGCTAGCTGCGCGCGCCGCGCTCGATTGTCACACCCAGCCGCTTCACGCCCTTCAACGCCCCGAGCTTCGTCACGCTCGCGCGTATCCACGGCGCGCCGAACTCGCCGATGACGATCTGCGCGATGTGCTCGGCGAGCGCTTCGACGAGGAGGAAGCGGTTCTCGGCGAGGCTGTCGCGGATGCGGCCGACGACCTTCGCGTAATCGATCGTGTCGCCGATGCGGTCGGAGCGCTTCTCGCGGGGCGGCAGCGCGAACTCGAGATCGAGCTGAACGGTCTGCGGGACACGGCGTTCCCACTCGTAGACGCCGATCAGGATCTCGAGACGGAAGTCGGCTATGAAGATCGTGTCCATCTCAACTGCGCTAGAATTTCACGCCCATTGTATTTGAAAAGACCCGTGCTGACTTCCGCGCTCGCCCTCGTCGCCTATCTCATCGGATCGATCTCGTTCGCGGTCGTCGCGAGCCGCGCGTTCGCATTGCCCGATCCGCGCACATACGGCTCCGGCAACCCGGGCGCGACCAACGTGCTGCGCACGGGGAAGAAAGCGGCCGCCGCGATGACGCTCATCGGCGACGGTGTGAAAGGCTGGGTCGCCGTGGTCCTCGCGCGGCAGCTCGCACCGGCCGATGCGCTCGAGCTCACCGTGGCGATCGCGGGCGTGGCAGTCGTCATCGGTCACATGTACCCGGTGTTCTTCCGCTTCCAGGGCGGCAAAGGGGTGGCGACCGCGCTCGGCGTGCTCGCCGGCTTCAGCGGCTATCTTGCGCTCGGCACCGCGGCGACGTGGCTCGTCATCGTCGCCTTCTTCCGCATCTCGTCGCTCGCCGCGCTGATCGCGGCGGTGTTCGCGCCGTTTTTCACGGTCATCCTCTTCAATGCGCAGCATCCGTATTTCGTCGCGGTGACGATCATTTCGGTGCTGCTCATCTGGCGGCACAAGACGAACATACGCAACCTGCTCACGGGGACCGAAGGCCGGCTCGGGAAAAAAAGCATGTGATGTGGCCGGTGCGTCCGCAACGCACCCTACGGTTTTGTCGAGTTGTTCGTAGGGTGCGTCAATGACGCACCGACGTGTTCACCGTGCTGTGAGTTCGGGGGTTGCAGCTCCGCCAGGTCCCATCTAGGGCGCACGCCGAACTTCAACACATCCTTGTGCTCGCTCGCCTCGAGCCGCTTCGCGCCGGCGAACGCGATCATCGCGCCGTTGTCCGTGCAGAACTCGAGATCGGGGTAATACACCGTATAGCCGCGGCGCTCCGCGCGCGCGGTGAGCTCGCCGCGCAGGAGCCGGTTCGCGCCCACGCCGCCCGCGACCACGAGCCGCGTGAGGTCGGTGTGCTCGAGCGCCGCGAGCGATTTCGCGACGAGCACTTCGACGATCGCGGCCTGCACTTCGGCCGAGAGGTCGGCGCGCGCCGGGTCGTCGAGCGTCTGCCCCCGCACGGCCGTGAGCACCGCGGTCTTCAGGCCGCTGAAGCTGAAGTTGAGATCCCCGCTCGCGAGCATCGGGCGCGGCAGCTTGTAGCGCCCGGCGCGTCCGGCCGCGGCGAGCTTCGCGATCTCCGGGCCGCCGGGATAGCCCAGTCCCATGAGCTTGGCGCTCTTGTCGAAGGCTTCCCCGGCCGCATCGTCCACCGTTTCTCCGAGGAGCGCGTAGTCGCCGACCCCGCCTACGCGCATCAACTGCGTGTGGCCGCCGGACACGAGCAGCGCGACGAACGGAAACTCGGGCGCGGGGTCCGAGAGGAGCGGCGAAAGGAGGTGCCCTTCGAGGTGGTGCAGCCCGATCGCCGGCACGCCGAGCGCATAGGCGAGCGCGTGGGCCGCGCTGGCGCCGACGAGCAGCGCCCCGGCGAGCCCGGGGCCCTCGGTGTAGGCCACCGCGTCGAGTGCATCCAGGCCGATCCCGGATTGCGCAAGGATTCGCCGGGTCAGCGGCACCAGCCGCCGGATGTGGTCGCGCGAGGCGAGCTCGGGCACGACCCCGCCGTAGTCGGCGTGCATCGCCACCTGGGAATGCAGGGCGTGGGCGAGCAGCCCGCGCGCGGTGTCGTAGAGCGCGACGCCGGTCTCGTCGCACGAGGTTTCGATACCGAGAACGACCATGGAAACGGGGACTTGGGAGGGTTTGAAGCGGGGTCGGGAATCGCTTATAATACGCGACCTTTTCAGCCAACCCCAGCCGCACCGCAGGCGGCGTTCTACCCCAGAGGCCTCATGCCGACAGTACGCGTCAAGGAAAACGAGCCGTTCGAAGTAGCACTGCGCCGCTTCAAGCGCACGGTGGAAAAGACCGGTCTTCTCACCGAGCTTCGCGCCCGCGAATACTACGAGAAGCCGACCGCCGAGCGGAAGCGCAAGCTCGCCGCCGCGATCAAGCGCCACCACAAGCGCCTGCGCTCGCAACTCCTGCCGCCGAAGATGTATTAAGAGCACGTGAGGTGTGAGGCGATAGGCGTGAGGCGGCAAACCTCACGCTTTTTGCTTTTGTAGAACCGGTTTTACGCCTCACCCCTTACTCCTCACGCCTCACTCGCAAATGCTGCGCGACCAGATCAACGACGATCTCAAAACCGCCATGCGCGCGGGCGACGCGCGCCGGCGCGACGCGCTGCGGCTCCTGACCGCGGCGTTGAAGCAGAAGGAAGTCGACGAGCGCAAGACGCCGGCCGACCCGGACGTGGTCGCGGTCATCGACAAGATGATCAAGCAGCGGCGCGATTCGATCGCGCAGTTCGAGCAGGGCGGGCGCACCGACCTCGCGGAGAAGGAGCAGTTCGAGATCTCGGTGCTCGAGACCTACATGCCGCAGGCGCTGTCGGACGCCGAGATCGAAGCGGCGATCGCGGCGGCCATCGCGGAGGCCGGCGCCAAAGGTCCGGCTGACATGGGCAAGGTGATGGGGCCGCTCAAGGGCAAGCTCGCCGGGCGTGCCGACATGGCGAAAGTCTCCGCCCGCGTCAAAGCCAAGCTGGCTGGATAGCAGGAGAGAGCAGATAGGAGAGAGGGCGCTCGCGCGGGGCGCCGGTCTCCTATAATGGCGTTTCCATCACCGAGGATTCAGTCGTGAACGGAGAGCATAACGGCGGCATCACTCCTCTCTCCTCTCTCCTGTCTCCTCTCTCGCAGCAGTGATCCCCCAGACCTTCATCCAGGATCTGCTGCACCGCGTCGACATCGTCGACGTGATCGATCGCTACGTGAAGTTGAAGCGCGCCGGCTCGAACTACATGGCGTGCTGCCCTTTCCATTCCGAGAAAACCCCGTCTTTCACGGTGAGCCAGCAGAAGCAGTTCTATCACTGCTTCGGCTGCGGCGCGCACGGCACCGCGATCACGTTCATGATGGAGTACGGCGGCTCGGGGTTCGTGGACGCCGTGAAGGACCTCGCCCAGAGCGTCGGCATGAAAGTGCCGGAGGAGACGCGAAGCGAGCACTCACAACGCCGCGCCGAGGAGAGCGAAGACCTGCACGGCGTGCTGCTCACCGCCGCCCGCCACTACCGCAGCGCATTGAAGGACGCCCCGCGCGCGGTCGATTACCTCAAGCGCCGTGGCTTGTCCGGTGAGATCGCCAAGCGCTTCGGCATCGGCTACGCGCCGGAGGGCTGGCAAAACCTGGCCGTAGCGTTCCCCGATTACGCCTCCAAGGCGCTGGTCGCCGCCGGGCTCGTGAAGCAGAACGAGGGCAAGCGCTACGACCTCTTCCGCGACCGCATCATGTTCCCGATCGTCGACGTGCGCGGGAACGTCATCGGCTTCGGCGGGCGGGTGCTCGACACCGGCGAACCGAAGTACCTGAATTCCCCCGAAACGCCGGTGTTCGAAAAGGGCCGCGAGCTCTACGGCCTGTACCAGGCGCGCCGGGCGATCCGCGACGCCGGCCGCGTGCTGGTCGTCGAAGGCTATATGGACGTGGTCGCCCTGGCGCAGCACGGGGTGGGTTACGCGGTCGCGACGCTGGGCACCGCGACGACCGGGCTGCACGTCCAGAAGCTCTTCCGGCAGGCCGACGAAGTCGTCTTTTCGTTCGACGGCGACGCGGCGGGCCGCCGGGCCGCGTGGCGCGCGCTGGAGAACAGTCTCCCCGAGCTCGTCGACGGCAAACAGGTGCGCTTCCTCTTCCTGCCCCAGGGCGAGGACCCCGACACCTACGTGCGCGCCCATGGGCGCGAAGGGCTGGAGGCCGCGCTGGAAAACGCGGTCCCGCTCTCGCGTTATCTCATGGAGGAGCTCACGGGCCAGGTCGATCTCACATCGGCGGAAGGCCGCGCGGGGCTCGTCCACGCGGCCAAGCCGCTCGTGCTGAAGCTCCCGAAGAACGCGTTCCGCGCGCTGATCCTCCGGGAGCTCGCGGAGCGCTCACGGCTCCCGACCGACGAAGTCGAGGCGCTGTGCGGCATCGCGCCCACGCAGCACCGCCGTGGCGCGCCGGCGCCCGCCGCGTCGCGGGTCCGGACGTCGCCGGCGCTGTGGCGCAAGCTTCTGCGGCTCATGCTCGACGCCCCGCAGCTCGCGGAAGGCGTCACGCCCGACCAGCAGCGGCTGCTCGAAGGCGACCCCGATTTCGCGCCCGTGGTGGCGCTCGTCGACATCGTGAAGGCGACCGGGGCTACGACCACCGGCGCGTTCTTCGAGGCCGCGCGCGGCTCGGAGTACAGCGAGATCTTCGGGGACATCGCCCAGGACGGCCCCGAAGCCTCGTTCGACGAAGCGCGGGCGGACCTCGAAGGCACGCTCGCGAAGCTCGAACTTGCCGCGTTGCAGACCGAATTCAGCGCGCTGGTCAGCGCGGGCGTGCAGAGCGAACGCATGCAGACGGTGCAGCGGCGGCTGTCTGAACTAAAAGGGGGGACGCCGGTCGGAGTGATTCCCCCGACGTAAGTCACGGTGCGGGCGAATATTTTTCCGCCGCCCGTGTTTGTGTTTTGAACGAGCGCAGCCTTGAAACGGTTGCGCCAGCGCCCACGTCGATCAAACGGCGCCAGCGGCGCCGCGGAGGATGGTTATCAAGCAAGGTTCGGGCCAGATTCAGATCACTTCGCCAATCGAAACAAGCATTTATCTCCGGTTTCGCCGTGCAGCAGGCGGTCATCCTGAGATATAATTTAGAGTTTTTCCAACGCACATCAGCCGCGGGGCACGGGACATGGGCAAAGACAGGACAGCCACTGCATCGAAGACAAAGACAGTCGCCGGTAAAAAGGTGAAAAGCGTGCCCGCCAAGAGCGCGGCTGCGAAAAGCGCGACCGCCAAGAACGCGTTTCGCGCAAAAGCCGAGAAGCGCTCCTCCGCCAAGGTGCGCACGCCAGCCGCCCAGAAACTGAAATCGCAAAAGGTGAAATTGAAACTCCACCGCTCCAAAGCTCCCGCGGCCAAGCCCGCGACCAAGACGGCCAAACCGAAGCCCGCTCTCAAGCGCACCCCCGTCAAGGCCCAGGTCAAGCCGGTGAACAAGAAAGAGCAGCGGCTCGCCAAGTTCAAGGCGGTCGCCAAGAAAGCGCTCGAGAAAGTCCAGGCCGCCCACAAGGCGGACATGAAGACCGCGCCGAAGAACGGAGCCGCCGCGCCGGTCGCCGTGAAGAAGTCGACCCGCGGCCTGACGGCCAAGGAACGCGCGCTGGTCAAGGAGTTCGAGCGCCGCGAACTCTCGCCCGCGGATGCCGAGGCACGCCGCCTGCGGCTGAAGAACCTGATCGTGCTCGGCAAGGAGCGCACGTACCTCACGTACGCCGAGATCAACGACCATCTGCCCGACGACATGATGGACGCCGAGCAGATCGAGAACATCATCGGCATGATCAACGACATGGGTATCCAGGTGTACGACGAAGCCCCGGATGCCGAGACGCTGCTCATGTCGGACGCGACGCCCGCCGTCACCGACGAAGCCGCGGTGGAAGAAGCGGAAGCCGCGCTCTCGACCGTCGACTCCGAGTTCGGCCGCACGACCGATCCGGTGCGCATGTACATGCGCGAGATGGGCTCGGTCGAGCTGCTGACGCGCGAAGGCGAGATCGAGATCGCGAAGCGCATCGAAGACGGGCTGAAGCACATGATCCAGGCGATCTCCGCCTGCCCGACGACGATCGCCGAGATCCTCAATCTCGCGGACCGCATTTCCAAGGACGAGATGCGCGTGGACGAGGTGGTCGACGGCCTCGTCGACCCCAACGCCACCGAGGAAGAAGCGGCGGCGCCGGAAGCGGCCGCCGAGGCGTCGGACGATGACGAGGACGACGACATCGAAGGCGCCGAGGAAGAGGACGAGGACGGCGCCGCGGTGCAGAGCGCGGACATGCTGAAGTTGAAGGAAGAATCGCTCCGGCGCTTCGAGCAGATCCGCAACCAGTACGGGAAGATGATGCGGGCGCTCCAGAAGGAAGGCGCGCGCGCGAAGCCCTACATCCAGGCGCGCGAGCACATCTCCGACGAGCTCATGAACATCCGCTTCGCGGCGAAGCAGATCGAGGCGCTGTGCGACGGCGTGCGCCGTCTCGTCGACGAAGTGCGCACCAACGAGCGCACCATCATGCACCTGTCGGTCGACAAGGCCCAGATGCCGCGCCAGCACTTCATCAAGGAGTTTCCGGGCAAGGAAACGAACCTGCGCTGGGTGAAGAACGAGATCGACGGCCACAAGCCGTGGAGCGGCGCGCTCGAGCGCTTCGAGCCCGCGATCATGGAGCAGCAGCAGAAGCTGCTCGACCTCCAGGCCCGCGTCGGCATCCCGATCAAGGACCTGAAGGAGATCAACCGTCAGATGACGACGGGGGAAGCGAAGGCGCGCCGCGCGAAGCGCGAGATGACCGAAGCGAACCTGCGTCTCGTGATCTCGATCGCCAAGAAGTACACGAACCGCGGCCTGCAATTCCTCGATCTCATCCAGGAGGGCAACATCGGTCTCATGAAGGCCGTGGACAAGTTCGAGTATCGGCGCGGCTACAAATTCTCGACCTACGCGACGTGGTGGATCCGTCAGGCCATCACGCGCTCGATCGCTGACCAGGCGCGCACGATCCGCATCCCGGTGCACATGATCGAGACGATCAACAAGATGAACCGCATCTCGCGGCAGATCCTGCAGGAGACCGGGCAGGAACCCGATCCCGCGCTGCTCGCCGAGAAGATGGAAATGCCGGAAGAGAAGATCCGCAAGATCCTCAAGATCTCGAAAGAGCCGATCTCGATGGAGACGCCGATCGGCGACGACGACGATTCGCATCTCGGCGATTTCATCGAGGACCAGTCGACGATGGCGCCGTCGGACTCGGCGGTCTATGCGAGCCTGCGCGGCGTGACGAAAGACGTGCTGGACACGCTCACCCCGCGCGAAGCGAAGGTGCTGCGCATGCGCTTCGGCATCGAGATGAACACCGACCACACGCTCGAAGAAGTCGGCAAGCAGTTCGACGTCACGCGCGAGCGCATCCGTCAGATCGAAGCGAAAGCGCTGCGCAAGCTTCGGCACCCTTCGCGCTCGGAGCGCCTGCGCTCGTTCCTCGATACCGAAGGCTGATCGGTCGATGTCTCCCTCGCCCCGCGTCAGCGCGGTGAGGGAGACAAACGAAGAACGCGCGCCAGCAATGGCGCGCGTTTTTTCATTCACCCGCTGGTAAACTACGCCTCCCGCCGGGTCTGTAGCTCAGTCGGTTAGAGCAGGGGACTCATAATCCCTTGGTCGAAGGTTCGAGTCCTTCCAGACCCACCAAATAATCAAGGAGTTACAGTGTAACTCGTTGGCTCGCTTGCCTTTGCTGGCACACTTCCGGCACAATCATACGCAGAAAACGCCGGTTATCCACAGCAAAGGAGCGAAGCATGGCGACCGTCCAGAAGCGGACATGGATCGATAAGGAAGGCGGTCAGCGCACCAGCTACCGAGTGCAAGTCCGCAAGCGCGGATTCCCGCCGGTAACCGCGACCTTCGATCGCAAGACGGACGCGGACAAGTGGGCGCGCGAAACCGAGGCTGACATGGCCCGGCGTCGCTATTTCCCTCAGCACGAAGCTGGGCGGCACACGCTGGCCGATTTGGTGGACCGCCAACTGGAATCCGTAAAAATCGACCGACCGCACGATTACGAGCGCCAGCGAATCATTCTGGGCTGGTGGAAGGAAAAGCTCGGCGACTACACGCTGGCGACAATCACGCCTGACCTGATCGGACGGCATCGTGACCAGCTACAGACCAAGGAAGGGCTCGCGCCAGCGACCGTGAATCGCTACCTATCGGCGCTCAGCAAGGCATTCAACAACGCGGTCAAGGAATGGCACTGGCTGCCGGATAACCCGTTGCGGAACGTCAGCAAGAAGAAAGAGCCCAAGGGCCGCGAGCGGCATCTGTCCAAAGACAAGGAACTGCCCGCGCTGCTCGATGCCTGCCGGGAGTCCGAATACAAGCCGCTTTACCTGATCGTGTTATTCGCTCTCACCACAGGAATGCGGCGCGGGGAACTGCTTGGCCTTCGCTGGCAGGACATTGACTTAGAGCGGCGCACTGCCGTCCTTCACAACACAAAGAACGGCGACCGGCGCAGTGTCCTTATCGTGCCGGAAGTGGCCGCGCTACTTGCCGAACATGGCAAGGTGCGCAAGATCGACAACGACAGCATTTTTGTGAGCGATGGGTCGTCCGAAGTGTGGCTGTTCGACAAAGCCTGGTATCACGCACTCAAGACGGCGAAGATCAAAGACTTCCGCTTTCACGACCTTCGGCATACCGCCGCTAGCTACCTTGCAATGAGCGGCGCGACGGTGCCGGAGCTTGCCGCCGTGCTCGGACACCGGACGCTGCAAATGGTGAAGCGTTACGCGCATCTGTCCGATCAGCATACAGAGGCCGTGGTTGAGCGCATGACGCGCAAATACTTTGGCTAGTGCTGTGGATCGCAGCGTTGCGTTGGTTTGCCGTGCTGTTATAATTTCATCTCAAAGTTACGGCGCTGCAATAGGCTGAGGGGTTCGGGACTACTCCCGATAGCGCAGGACAGGCAACCCCGCCGAGGCAGCGAATGAGGACTACTCCTCGCCGAAAGGGTGGCAATTGGGCATCGCTCGATTGCCGATCGCTTGGCGAGGAGTTTTTGTTTGTGCCCTCGGCCAAGCGTTTTCGACAGGAGAGCAGTTTATGTCGGACGCAGCGGCCGCGAACACTTCGGGCCAATCCATACAGAACAAAGCGGCTCATTTGGTTGACGAGCTGCACGATCTACCCCGCGACCTCCTCACCGTAAGTCAGTTCTGCGAACGCCGGCCAGCCTGGAGTCAGCCGGCAATGCGCAATCTGATTCTAAACGCCGACGACAGGCTTAATTCCCGCGGCGAGCGCATCCCTGGTAACGGTCTCGTGGAAGCTGGCGCAATCCTGCGCGTTGGCCGGCGCGTGCTGATTGACGAGGCTGCATTTTTTCGCTGGATCGCAGACCAGCAGAAGCGCCGGAGGGCGGCGTGAGGCGGCCCATGACTGTGCCCAATCTTCCCGGTGCGGCGTGTCAGGTGTTGCGCGGTGTGGTCGCGAGTCTAGCCAGCGCAGGGCTTATAACTAACACGGATGCGCAAGCGATCATCGAAGCGCTCGGACTTCGCAATGCGTTTTTTAACACCGATGCGAGCTTGGAGATTGACCGCCTCACGATCGAGAACGAGCGGCTGCGCGAAAACCACGGGAGAGTGGCATGACCGCCAATCTTCACGAGGCACTGCGGGCTGCGTGCGCCGATGTTGGTATCGTCTATAAGGACGTTCCCGCCGATGGGCGCTTCCATGAAACCGACGTTGAAGATGATCCGCGTGGTCGTGGTGATGGCCGAATCAAGGTGTTTGCCGATGGTGCCGGTGGCATCGTCTGCAACTGGAAGGGCGAAACGCGGCCATTCTTCTCCGATGATGGCCGCAAGCTCTCCGAAGCCGAGCGCCGCGAGCGCGACCGCAAGCGACAAGACGCGATCCGGCTAGCTGCTGAGGAAGAAGCCCGGCGACATGCTGAAAGCGCGACGAAGGCGGCGGCGATCTGGCAGGCCGCTACACCCGCACCGGATGACCATGCGTATCTCCTTAAGAAGGGCATTAAGGCCCACGGCGCACGCATGCATGGAGGGTCGCTTGTCATCCCGATGCGCAGCGGTGCCGAGGTGCATAGCCTGCAGTTTGTCGGGGCGGATGGTGACAAGCGATTCCTGGCCGGCGGGCGCGTGGCCGGCTGCTATTACAGCATCGGCACCACGAGGGGCGCGGCGGCGCTGTGCATCACTGAAGGCTTCGCGACCGGCGCGACGATTCACGAAGCGACCGGCTACCCGGTGGCCGTGGCCTTCAACGCGGGAAATCTCGAGCCAGTAGCGAAGGCATTGCGTGCGAAGCTGCCAGACCTTCGCTTGATCCTGTGCGCCGATGATGACGCGGCGACTTCCGGCAATCCTGGATTGACGAAAGCGACGGTAGCGGCTTTCCAGCACAGTGGGATCCGAAGCTTGGAATTCACGTGACTTGAAGTCGCGGC